>OKWQ01000025.1_pt1 | contig 265873 bp, 248 predicted proteins | sample 1607071 | NCBI WGS metagenome assembly OKWQ01 (sample SAMN07501039, study PRJEB24779) | human gut metagenome | reverse complement strand
TAGCGAAATTCCTTGTCGGGTAAGTTCCGACCCGCACGAAAGGCGTAACGATTTGGGCACTGTCTCAACAACAGACTGGGTGAAATTGTAATACCGGTGAAGATGCCGGTTACCTGCGACAGGACGGAAAGACCCCATGGAGCTTTACTGTAGCTTGACATTGAGTCTCGGTGCTACATGTACAGGATAGGTGGGAGGCTATGAAGCATGGACGTCAGTCTGTGTGGAGCCATCCTTGGGATACCACCCTTGTAGTACTGGGATTCTAACCAGCTGCCTTGAATCAGGTAGTGGGACACTGTCAGGTGGACAGTTTGACTGGGGCGGTCGCCTCCTAAAGAGTAACGGAGGCGCTCAAAGGTTCTCTCAGTACGGTCGGAAATCGTACGTAGAGTGTAAAGGCAGAAGAGAGCTTGATTGCAAGACATACAGGTCGAGCAAGGACGAAAGTCGGACTTAGTGATCCGGTGGTACCGCATGGAAGGGCCATCGCTCAACGGATAAAAGCTACCCTGGGGATAACAGGCTGATCTCCCCCAAGAGTCCACATCGACGGGGAGGTTTGGCACCTCGATGTCGGCTCATCACATCCTGGGGCTGTAGTAGGTCCCAAGGGTTGGGCTGTTCGCCCATTAAAGTGGTACGCGAGCTGGGTTCAGAACGTCGTGAGACAGTTCGGTCCCTATCCGTCGCAGGCGTAGGAAATTTGAGGAGACCTGTCCTTAGTACGAGAGGACCGGGATGGACGTACCGCTGGTGTACCAGTTGTTCTGCCAAGGGCATAGCTGGGTAGCTAAGTACGGAAAGGATAAGCGCTGAAAGCATCTAAGCGCGAAGCCTACTTCGAGATAAGATTTCCCACCGTAAGGTTAAGACCCCATGAAGACTACATGGTTGATAGGTCAGAGGTGGAAGTGTGGTAACATATGTAGCTTACTGATACTAATAGGTCGAGGACTTGACCAAAAAATAATGGAAACATTAAATGTTAGCAGTTTTGAAAGTACTAACAAAAGTTAATACTTAAAACACTTTGAGCAACGGATTTTTCTGAAGCGAAAGCAAAGAAATATCGTTGGCGATATGAGTGTAATGAATTTTATGTGGTTATTATAGCAAAGAGGATACACCTGTTCCCATTCCGAACACAGAAGTTAAGCTCTTGAGCGGCGATGGTACTTGGGGGGCGACCCCCTGGGAGAATAGCACGTAGCCACGTAATTTTTTTATGTAAAAAGATAGGCTTTTATTTTATAAAAGTTTATCTTTTTTTATTTTTAAGAAAATAGGAATAGAGCTTTAAATTGATTTGATTATAGAAAAAAATGATAAATAAGCAGGTTATATAAATAATTTTAATAAATATAGTTTTTTATATTTAGATTTGATACTATGAAGATGATTTAAACTGAAGAATATAATAATTTATTGTTTTAGGGGGATATAAATGAGTAATTTACCAAGTCAATTTGAAAGTTTTGCGCAAGCTAGAAAAGATGGATTTTTAGCAGCTAAAGAAGTAAAAGATAGTGGAAGAAAAATGGTAGGAACATTTTGTTGCTTTACACCATCTGAGTTACCTATTGCTGCAAAGGCTGTTCCAGTTGGAGTATGTGGAGTGAGTGAGGAAGCGATTCCAGAAGCGGAAAAAATACTACCAAGAAATCTATGTCCTTTAATAAAGTCAAGTTATGGCCATGCAATAACTGATACATGCCCATATTTTTATTTCTCTGATTTGCTTATTGGGGAAACAACTTGTGATGGAAAGAAAAAAATGTATGAAGAGTTAGGTAAAGTAAAACCAACGCATATAATGCAAATGCCTAATAGAGCAACTGGAAAGCATGAGTTTAATCTTTGGAAAGATGAAATAATTGTATTAAAAGAAGTATTAGAAAAAGAATTAGACACTACTATAAGTGAAGATGATATAAGAGAAGCTATTAAGGATAAAAACGAAGAAAGAAGATTGTTAAATGAGTACTATGATTTAGGAAAATTAGAGCCTTCAGCTTTAACAGGAATGGAATTATACCAAGTATCTTATCAAGCTCAATTTAAGTTTGACAGAGATGCATTAAAAGAAGAATTAAGAAAAGTAATTGATGATACTAAAGCAAGATATGAAAGAGGAGAATGTCCTGTAAAAAAAGATGCACCTAGAATATTAATCACAGGATCTCCAATTGGCGGATGTACAAATAAAATTATTAATACAATAGAAGAATCTGGGGGATCAATAGTTGCTTATGAGTTATGTTCATCTATAAGAAACAATAGAGAACTAGTAGATGAAAGTAATCCAGATGTTTATGATGCTATAGCTAAAAAGTATTTAAATATAGGATGTGCTTGCATGATGAATAATGACAAGAGAATAGAATTGTTAGCGGATTTAATAGAAGAGTTTAAGATTGATGGTGTAATAGATGTGGCTCTTCAATCATGCCATCCATTTAATGTGGAATCAAACAGAATAAAAGAGTTTGTAGTAAATGATAAAAACATTCATTATATGGCTATTGAAACTGATTATTCTCAGTCTGACACAGAACAATTAAGAACAAGATTTGAAGCATTTATAGAGATGATTGAAGAAAAGAAACTAATTATGTGTTAGATATAAAAATAATCTTTGTTTATGTAAATAAAACCAGTAAAAGTTATTTATACAAATAATTGGAGAATAGGAAGGTTGTTAGTTTAGTGGAAGCATATAGTATTGGCATAGATTCAGGGTCTGTCGCAACAAAAGCTGTATTATTTGATGGAGAAAAAATAGTAAAAAAGGTTGTTGTACCAACTGGATGGAGTCCTAAGAAAACATCAAAGGAAGCTTATGAGGTCTTGATAGATGGAATTAACAGTAGTAAAATAAAAAGAGTAATAGGAACTGGTTATGGAAGAGTTAGTATGGACTTTGTTGATAAAACAGTTACAGAAATAACTTGTCATACAAAGGGAATTTTCTTTTTAAATAAAAATATTAGAACTATACTAGATATAGGTGGACAAGATAGTAAGGTTATAAATATTGATGACAAAGGAAATGTTGTTAATTTTATAATGAATGATAAATGTGCAGCAGGTACAGGTAAGTTTTTAGAAGTTACTTCTAATAAGCTAGGAAGTGACATAGAAAATATAGATGATTTAGCCAAAGATGCAACTCCTGAAAATATTTCTAGTATGTGTACTGTGTTTGCAGAATCAGAGATAGTAAGTCTTTTGGCACAAGATATTCCTAAGGAAAATATAGCAGCAGGTATATTAAAATCTATTGCAAATAAAGGAGTATCTATACTAAACAAGGCTAGACTAGAAGACACAATAGCTTTTACTGGAGGTTTGGCACAAAGTAAAGAGCTAGTTAAAATGTTAGAAAACAATTTAAATAAGGAAATATTTATAGCAGAAGATGCTCAAATAGTAGGAGCTTTAGGAGCTGCTATTATTGGATTTAAGTAAAAAGATATAGATAAGCAATATTTAGGAGGCGCAAGATGAATATAGTAAAAGTAAATGCAATAGGTGAAAATTGTCCTATACCAGTTGTTAAAGCCAAAAAAGCAATAGATGCATTAACTGAGTCAGCTGTTGTAGAAATAAGTGTAGATAATGAAATAGCTGTACAAAATGTAACAAAAATGGTTAGCCAAAAAAATTTAGAATCTACTTATGAAAAAGTAAGCGAAAATCACTTTGTTATAAAAGTGCAATGTGGTGAAGTTGTCGAGAATAAAATAACTGAAGAAGTTGTATGCACTGTTGAAAAAGAAGAGAAAATGGTAGTAGTATTAAGTAGTGATAAAATGGGTGAAGGTGATGAAGAGTTAGGAAAAGTTCTTATTAAAGGATTTGTATATGCTATAACTCAATTAGATAAATATCCAAAAGCTGTTTTATTATATAATAGCGGTGTAAAATTATCAGCTGAAGGTTCAGATTCTATAGCAGACTTAAAAATACTAGAAGAACATGGTGTTGAAATATTAAATTGTGGGACTTGCTTAAACTTCTATAATTTACAAGATAAATTACAAGTTGGTAAAGTAACTAATATGTATTCTATAGTAGAAGAATTGGCAGGAGCAACTAATATAATTAGACCATAATAAACTTAATGAATAAAAAAGGAAATAGACTAAAATTCCATGGATATTAGGAATTTTAGTCTATTTTTTATTTAATTAGTTCCGTCACTATATTTACCAGTTATATGATCAATTTCTATTTTTACTACAGTAAATGCATTTAGAGCTTTATCTATGTATTTGATGCCTTCTTCCATATGAGGATGAGAATATTTTTCTCCTATTGCAATAATTGCATCTCTTTTTTCTTTATCATTAACTATAGAGGCATGTCCAAATATTACTGCACTTTTGTAATGAGTAGTAAAATCCTTTGGAAGAATTGTTATATCAGAATTTACAAAGAAAGAAACTTTATTATTATTAGCTATATTTTCTAACTTATGACCACTATTAGAACAGTGGAAATATATATAGTTGTTATGATAAACGTAATTTACAGCTATTCCATAAGGATATCCATTTTCACTTATAGTAGATAATATTCCTTCTCTTCCGTTTTTTAATACTTCTAGTGTATTTTCCTTACTTAATTCTCTTTTTTTCTTTTTAATATCTTTAAACATAAACCCTCCTTAAGTTTCTTAAAATATGGTAATTAAATTATATCATAATTGATTTAATGAAAGTGCACTTATAGCCTTATATAGATTAGAATAATATTAATGGTATAATTTAAAAAGGGGGGCGTTATAATGGAGAATATAATTAATAAATTAAAAAGCATAGATGGAGATGTATCTTTTTATTATAAAAACTTAACAACAAATAACACTGTTGCATATAATGAAGAAAAAATTATGTTGGCAGCTAGTGTTATAAAAATTACGGTTTTAGTAGAAGCTTTTAAGCAAATAAAAGAAGGGAAGATAAAAAAAGAAGAAATATTTATAACTTGCGAAGATGACAAGGTACCTTCTTGTGGAGCTTTAAATTATATGAGAGAAGGTTTAAATGTAACGTTGGAAGATTTGTACGTACTTATGATAATTCTTAGTGATAATTATGCTACAAATATGTTGATAGATAAATTAGGCATGGATAATATTAATAATACTATAAAAGAAATAGGGCTAAGAAATACAGTTCTTAATCGTAAAATGTTTGATAGTAAAAAATCAGCATTAGGATTAGAAAATTATATAAGTGCAAGTGATGTAGGATATTTATTAGAGAAAATGTATAATAAAGATTTAATTGATAAAAAATCCAGTGAAGAAATGATAAACATTTTAAAAAATCAAAGGCTAAATGGGAAAATACCTTTCTTTTTACATAATTTGAAACCTAAAATTGATATTGCACATAAAACAGGAGAAGACACTAATACTACTCATGATGTGGGAATAGTATTTGCTAAAGAACCATTCATAATATGTTTTTGCGGAAACAATGTAAATGTGCCTGAGTATGAAAGACTTATACAGGATATTACTTATGATCTATATAATAAAATAAATCAAAAATAGTAAATATAAATAGATGTTTTAGGAGGAAATAAATGAAGATAGTTGATTTTCATTGTGATACAATATCACAATTATATGATATTAGAGAAAGTGGAGAAAGTATAAATTTAAAACAAAATAGGCTACATATAGATATAGAAAAGATGAAGAAAGGTGATTATATGCTTCAAGTTTTTGCATCATATGTAGACTTGGTAAGTAATAATAAGCCATTAGAATCTTGTCTTAGTTATATAGATTTACTTTATGATGAAGTTGAAAAAAATAAAGAACATATTGGAATAGTTTATAATTATGAAGATATATTAACTAATATTAAAAAAAATAAGATGTCAGCATTATTATCCATAGAAGAGGGTGGAGTTTGTAAGGGGAATTTATCATTGCTTAAAAATTTTTATAGACTAGGTGTAAGAATGATGACATTAACGTGGAATTATGAAAATGAATTGGCTTACCCAAATGGTTATTTTTACGATGAAGAAAAAAATGAAAAAAAAGGTCTAAAGAAAAAAGGATTTGAATTTATAAATGAGATGGAGAGATTAGGTATAATTATAGATGTTTCTCATTTATCAGATGATGGAATTTATGATGTTTATAATAATACGAGTAAGCCTTTTATTGCTAGCCATTCTAATGCAAGAGAAGTATGTTCTCATCAAAGAAATTTGACTGATGATATGATAAAAAAAATAGGAGAAAGAGGCGGATTAATAGGTGTAAACTTCTATTCTTCATTTTTAAATAATAATTATAAATCTAGTGATACTAGTAAGATTGAGGATATTATTAATCATATTAAATATATATCTAATACTGGTGGCATAGACTGTGTGGGAATTGGTAGTGATTTTGATGGTATAGACTGCTCTTTAGAATTTGAAAATTCATCCAAAATGCAATTAATTTATGGAGAAATGAAGAAATCAGGTTTTAGAGAAGAAGATATAGAGAAGGTATTTTATAAAAATGCTATAAGATTGTTTAAAGAATTATTATAAATTATAAATAAATAGGGTGTATATATAGAAAAAATCTATATATACACCCTATTTATAGATTGTATGCATATAATTTTATATATATTTATAGTTTTTATGATAATATTTACTTTATATGGAATGCTTCATATAATGAGATAGAAATACATTATGTGGAGGAGAAGTATGAAGAAATTATTATCAATATTATTATCAGCAGTAATGATGGTAACGTTTTTAACTGGTTGTACACAAAGCGGGGGAGAAAAGGCTAGTAAAGATGAATATCATATAGCAATTGTAACTCCAACTTTATCAACAAGTGAAGATGAGTACCGTGCTGGTGAAGAAATGGCTAAAAAATATCCAGAAATAGTAAAACATTTAACTTTACCAGAAAATTTTGAAGAGGAAATAGAGACATGTATAAGTACAATAGTATCATCAGCAGATGATCCACTTATGAAAGCTGTTATTGTTTCATCTGGGCAATCAGGATTAATACCTGCATTCCAACAAATTAAAGAAAAAAATCCAGATATACTTACAATAAGTGCTCCAATATTTGATGAGCCAGAAATGATGAGTAAATATATAGACTTAAACTTAGATACTAACTGGTTAGAAAGAGGAAGAACTATAGTTGAAAAAGCAAACAAAATGGGAGCTAAAACTTTTGTTCACTATTCATTCCCAACTCATTTATCTAAGCCATTAATATCTGCTAGAAAAGATAAGATGAAAGAAACTTGTGAAAAATTAGGTATGAAATTTGTTGAGGTTGTAACACCAGATCCACAAACAGGGGATAGTGTAGAAGCCATGCAACAATTTTTACAAGAAGATATACCAAGACAAATAGATAAATATGGAAAAGATACTAATATATTTGGTTCAAATTGTCCAATGTATGACGTAATAATAAAAGAAGCGTTAAACTTAAAATATATGGTAGCTGAACAATGTTGTCCAACACCTACTCAAGCTTATCCAACAGTTCTTGGACTTGAAATAAGTGAAGAAGATCAAACTAATTTTGATAAAATAAATGAGATGATAAGTGAAAAAGTTGATGCAGCTGGTATGAAAGGCAGACTTTCAGGATGGCCAATATCTGTGAATGTTTATATGCCACAATTTGCTGTAGAAGTTGCTAAAGAAGTTATTGAAAATGACTTTGACTATAAAGATGCAACAAAATTAAATGAATTAACAAAAGAAAAATTTGGGATAGAAGTTGATTATACTAAATTAGAGGATAAGGGAAAAACTTTTGATAACTACTTTGTTATGTTGATGGAGTCAATTTTCTATTAAGGTTAAATAAAAATAAAATCATGCAAATTTATAATAAGTAAGTTTTCCTAAAAATTAAAATATAAAAGAAAATAGGTTAATCAAAATATAATATTTATTATAAATATATTTTGTATTAACCTATTTTTAATTAAGCAGAGAGGTAGAATAAGAGTGGAAAAATTTGCACTGGAAATTAAAAATTTAAATAAATATTTTGGAAATGTACAGGTACTACATGATATTAATTTACAAATTAAAAAGGGAGAAATACATGGAATTATAGGACCTAATGGATCGGGAAAAAGTACTTTTATGAATATTTTATTTGGGAATTCAGTTATAAAACATAGTGGGGGCTATGAAGGGGAGATAATAGTTGACGGAAATCTTGTAAATATGGATAGTCCAGAAAAATCAATAAAATGTGGTATGGGTATGATTCATCAAGAATTTACTTTGTTACCAGAAATGAGTGTATGGGAAAATATCAAACTTACAAGGGAAAACAAAATTAAAAGTACGGAAAAGATTTTAGGTAAGGACTTAGCATATATAGATAAAAATAAAAATAGTAAAGAAGCTAAAGAAATTCTGCAAAAACTAGGACTTAATATTGACGCAGAATTATTAATAAAAAACTTATCAGTAAATGCTATGCAATTTGTAGAAATTGCTAGAGAGATAGATAATGATAAATTGAAAATATTATTCTTGGATGAACCAACAGCAGTATTAAATGAAGAAGATTCAAGAAAACTTATGCAGGTTATAAAAAACTTAGCTAACAATGGAATGACAATAATATTTGTATCTCATAGGTTACATGAGATAAAGGAGATATGTGACAGGGTTACTGTATTTAGGGATGGTCATATAGTAACACAATATAAAAAAGAAGAAATGTCCATAAAAAAGTTAACACACGCCATGATGGGCTATGAAGTTATTAAAACTAAACGAGATAGCAAAATAAATAAAAATGAAAATATACTTACAATGAAGAATTTCTTTGTAAATATGCCAGGAGAAGAGCTTAGGGGAATTGGTTTAGATATAAAAGAAGGTGAAATATTAGGCATTACATCTTTATCTGGACATGGGAAGTTGGCATTAGGATATGGAATTATGGGACTATTTCCATCTGAAGGTACTATAATTATGGAAGATGAAATTATTGATGTTAGTAATATAAGGGGTAATATTAACAAAGGTATATTTTTAATTCCAGATGACAGAAAAAAAATGGGATTACTTATGGAACACTCAGTAGAAGACAATATAGTTTTCTCGGGATTATATGGAAAAAATAAGTTTTTAAAGAAATCAATGAAACTATTTAAGATAAAAGACAAAGAAAAAATAAATGATACAGTTGAAAGCTATATAGAAAGATTAGAAATAAAATGCGTAGATAAAAATCAGGAAGTTATGCAGCTAAGTGGTGGAAATCAACAAAAAATTTGCATAGCTAGAGCTTTATGTATGAATCCTAAAGTTTTATTCCTTTTAGAACCTACTCGTGGAGTTGACATAGGTGCAAAAGAAAAAATTTTGGATATGATACTTGAAATGAATGAAAAAAATAATATGACAGTAGTAGTAATTTCCAGCGAATTGGAAGAATTGAAAAGAATCAGTGATAGAGTGGCAGTGTTATGTGAAGGAAGGTTATCTAATATACTACCTCCAAACAGTAGTGATGAAGAGTTTACTCTAGCTTATACAGGGGAGGGAGAATATTATGAAAATCAAGAAGCCTCAAATAATAATTAGTGGTTTTTTACTTTTATTAATTATAATAGCTTACAAATTAAATATGGATATGAGTGAACTTCTTAGTCGTTCATTTGTAAAATTTGTAATGAACGGAGTATTGGTACTTGCCATGATACCTATGATAAATGCAGGGGTAGGTATGAACTTTGGTTTGCCTATAGGTATTATTGCAGGACTTATTGGAATGTGTGTTTCAATACAATTTAGATTAAATGGATTTGTAGGATTTTTTATGGCCATATTAGTAGCTATATTAGTAGCAATAGTTTTTGGAATAATATATGGAAAAATTTTAAATCATGTTAAAGGAAAAGAAGATATTGCAGCTATGTTTATAGGGTTTGCATTTATTCCAATAATGAATTTCTTCTGGACTGTGGCTCCTTTTTCAAATAGAGAAATGCTATATCCCATAGGAGGAAAAGGACTTAGACCCAAAATCAGTTTAGATAATTACTTTGGTAGAGTATTAAATGATTTGTGGGTAGTGAAAGTAAATAATGTTGAAATACCAATAGGTTTGATTATATTTTATGCTGCTATTGCAACGTTAATATATTTATATTTTAACTCAAGAAAAGGAAAACTTATGGAATCTGTTGGTGAAAATGAAATCTTTTGTACTTTATCAGGTGTTGATATAGATAAAACAAGAATTAAAGCTGTGGTAATTTCTACAATAATTGCAGGTATTGGAATAATTGTTTATGCTCAAAGTTATGGATTTGTAGAGCTTTACAACTCACCTTCATCTTTTACTTTTCCAGCAATATCTTCAATTTTGATAGGTGGATGCATAGGTAAAAAGGCAACATTATTTCATGCAATTTTAGGAACATTTTTATATCAAAGTATATATTTATTATCAACTCCAATAGCAAATCAATTATTGGTGCCAGAAATGGCAGAAATTATTCGTATGATTATTACTAATGGAATAATTCTTTATGCATTCTTAAAACAAGAAAGGAGAAAAGTCTAATGAAAAATAACAACTTATCTTTGAATTTTTTAAAGAGACAAAGTAGTAGAATTCCTTTGTTGTTTATGTTTTTGATAGTAATATGTTTTTATCTAGCTAATGTGAGCTTAACATTAGTAGGTGAGCAGGTGGCTGTTAGATTTATTAGAAATGGGATCTTAGTTTTATCCTTAGTAATTCCAATAGCTGCAGGAATGGGACTAAATTTTGGTATAACTATTGGAGCAATGGCAGCTCAAGGAGCATACTTAGTTAGTTTAAATTTAAATTTACAGGGCGGAATAGGAGTACTGGTAACTTTTGTTATCAGCGTAATTTTAGCTTTGATTATAGGATATATATTAGGAAAATTGATGAATAAGGTGAAAGGCAAGGAAATGATAACTTCAATTGTTATTGCTGCTTTGGCTAATTATATTTATCAGTTAATTTTTATGGCTGGCTTTGGAACTTTAATTCCTATTAATAATAAAAATATAGCACTTAGCACAAGTATAGGTGTAAAAAATATGGTTGACCTAAAAAGCTATAAAGGTTTTTTTGAGAGTTTTGGTAGTATAAAAATAGGTGGAATAAGTGTATCTATATTTTTAATAATAGTAGTAATTTTCACAGGATTTATAGTTTACTATATTTTAAATACTTCTCTTGGACAAAGAATAAAAGCAATAGGAATTAGTGAAGAAAAGGCAGCAAACTTAGGAATATCAGTAGACAAAACTAGAATAATAGTTATAATAATTTCCACAGTACTAGCAGCTATAGGCCAATTTATATATTTACAAAATATAGGATCATTAAATGTTTATACAGAACATTTGAACACAGATGTTATGAGTTGTGCAGCTTTACTTGCAGGGGGAGCTTCAATAAAAAGAGCATCTGTAAAAAATGCTCTTTATGGAACTGTAATTTTACATATATTATTTGTATTATCTCCTTTAGCAGGTCAAAACTTCTTTGATAACGTGGCCTTAGGAGAATATTTCAGAACATTTATAATGTACGGAGTAATTGCATTTGCACTAGTGATAAATATTAAACTAGATAATAATAGAGCAAAATAGGGGGAAGAGAAAGTGCTTAGATTACCAGATAATTTTCAACATTTTGATGAAGAAAGAAAAGAAGGTTTTTTAGAAGTATATGAATATAAAAAACAAGGTAAAAAAGTTGTAGGAATATACTGCTCATATACTCCTTGGGAATTAATATATGCAGCAGGTGCTATACCAGTAAGCTTATGTGGAGGTGGAAGCGATACTATAACTTTTGCAGAAACAAAATTACCATCGAATTTATGTCCAATGGTTAAATCAAGTTTTGGAGCAGCAGCATCAGATAACTGTCCATATTTCTATTTTTGTGATATGGTACTTGCTGAAACCACATGTGATGGCAAGAAAAAAATGTATGAAATGTTGGGAAAACTAAAGCCTGTTCATATAATGCAACTTCCTCCAGGCAGAGATAGTAATATGTCTTTGCAATTTTGGTATAACGAAATGGTTAGAGCAAAGGAAGCAATTGAAGAAACTTTAGGTACAACAATTACAGAAGAAAATTTAAAAGCTGCAATAAAATTAAAAAATAGAGAAAGAAAAGCAGTTCTTGATTTTTATAAACTTGGAATGTTAAATCCAACTCCTCTATCAGGATATGAGATGAGTACCATGGTAGATGCTACAGAGTACTGCTTTGACATAGAAGAAAATATAAAAACTTTAGAACAAAGAACTATAAAAGCAAAAGAAGAATATGAAACTATTTATAAAAGCAAACCTAAGAAGCCAAGAATTTTAATAACTGGATGTCCTATAGGAGGAGTAAGAGATAAAATAGTAGCAAGAGTAGAAGAAATGGGAGCAGATGTTGTGGGACTTGAAAGTTGTTCTGGGCCAAGAGAAAAGAAAGACTTAGTGGATGAGACGAAAGATCCACTTTGGGCTTTAGCAGAGAAATATTTAAGAGTCAGCTGTTCTGTAATGAGTCCTAATGATGAAAGATTTGAAGCACTAGATGATTTTATTCATAACTATGATGTGGATGGTGTAATAGAAGTAGTCCTTCATGCTTGTCATACTTTTGCTATAGAGGCTGATATGGTAAAGGATTATATTATGAATGAAAAAAATTTACCTTATATATGCATAACTACTGATTACTCTGAAACTGATAGTGGGCAAATTGATACAAGGCTGGAAGCTTTTATTGAAATGATAGGTTAAAAAATAATAGTTACAATCTAATTAATTTATTTGTAATTTATATTTATTTTGAAAAATTCTGCTATTATATATGTAAGCAATGATAATAAAAAATAGGGGGCTACGTTATGGGTACAATTGAAATTGTAAGAATTGTAGTGGGAGTATTTTTTGTTTTATTTGGACTAGGTGTATATGCATATGATAAAACACACAATATGAAATATAGAGAGTTTAGATATAGTCCACTAAGTTGGTTAGGTTGTATGCTTGCTGGTATTATAGCAGGTGCAATTACAGTTAAAATTGCTACTGTATATGTAATAGCATCAGTAGTATTATGGCTAGTTGTAAGGCAAGAATTGTCACAATTAGATAAAAAAAATAATAAAATTAAAAAAAGTGTGTAACAAAAAAAGTCTATGTTTTAATAATATATTAGAACATAGACTTTTTTAATCTTTAACATGCATAATCTGTAAATTTACTTACCTAAGTTGAGTAAAAAAATAGAAAATATTATATAATTATAGATAGATAAAAATTAAATCTTTAGAAAAAGGTGATTAGATGAAATATTTATTCCAAGAAATTGATTTAAATAAGAAAAAAGAAAAAATAGTTAACATATATGAAAATATAATCAAAGAAAATAATTATAGATCAAAAGATATACTTTTTTTAGTTCCCAATGGAATTACTAAATTAAGTTATATGAGAGCAATAAATCTTCCCTTTAGTGAAGAATTAAGAATTACCACATACAGTCACTTTGTTCAAAGTGAGATAATAAAATATTGGTCAATAATAGAGAATAATTGTGACAAAATAAAATCAAATAAAACAAGCCCTTCTTTTATTTCTCAAAGCTTAAGTGAGTATATGATTATGAAATATATACATAAGACAAGAGAAGAAGAAAATTATTTTCAAGATATAGTGGGTACAAATAAAAGTATATGTAGAAATATATTAGATAATCTAAATAAAAGTTGTTTTAATAATATAGATATTAAAAATATAGGAGAAAAAATATATAATTCTAAGAAAAATAGAAATGATTTAAATAGATATTCTTATAGTCAAATGCAGGAAGTTATAGATTTTTATATGGATACTTTATTATCCAAGGGTATAATTGATAACTCTATAGCTGTATATTTATACAATAATTATTTATTAAATACTGAAGATTACACAAAAAGATTGAAAAGAGAATATAGATACTTAATTGTAGACAGTTTGGAAAATGCCAGTGTTAGTGAATGTAATTTAATTGGCCAACTTTTAAATGAGGTACAGGGTGGATATATTTTTTATGACAAAAGCAAAGACTACTCTTCCTTTAAAAATGTTGATATAGCCTATATAGAAGACAACATACTAAAAGAGTATTTTCCAACAGAATCCTATTATTTAGAAACAATAGGTATTAAATCATTGTATAAAGAAAATCAAAGTATAAAACTAGAAGATTCATATCATTTATATGATGAAATGATAGAAGGTGTGACAGAAAAAATTTTACAACTAAAGAAGGAAGGTGAAAATCTAAGAGATATGGTCATAATCTCACCTGTAAATAACTCTATATTGGATTATAAAATATGTAATAAATTAAAATCTAAGAATATAAAAGTAGCCAACACCAAACTAGATAATAAAATTATTGATCATCCTTATGCCAATGCCTTAGTTGTTGCTACGTGTATTTTCTACAATTTACAATATTTAATAAAAGAAGAAGAATACATAAATTTTATAGAAGTCTTATTTGATATAAATAAGATAAAAGCTATAAGAATATTTAATAAAAGACACGAAAATGATGAGTATAAAAGCTTAATTGAATATATTAAAAATAAAGAAAAAGATAATTTGAGGATAAGTGAGTTTTTATTACAATTTTATATAGAAAAAATGCTTCACCTTAAAGATGGCAAGAAAAATGTGGACTTTTGTAAAGATATTATAAAACAAGGTGATATCTTTAGTGAAATACTAGAAGAATTAAATATAGAAGAAAAAGAAAAATATGAAGTATTTGTAAAGTGCCTAAAAGATAATATAAATGATTACTATGTTTCTGCAGATATTGAAGATATGAAAAATAGTGATAAAGTAATTATTACAACGCCTTACACATATATAAGTTCAAACATAAATAGAAAAATACAATTATGGATAGATGTGGGAAGTAATGCTTGGAATATGAAAATAGAAAAAGATATTGCAAATCCTTTAGTTCTTAGAAAATCTTTTAATGAAAAAGAGATTTACAGTGATGAAATGGAAGATAGAAATAAAAAGTACTATCTATATAATTTAATTTACAACTTATTATTGAATAGTGAGAAAATATATGCTTTTAAAAGTGAGTATAGTGTAAATGGATTTATGCAGGAAAGTATGCTATACGGTCTTTTATTAAAGCTTTTGGATAAAGGAGAAACAACTAATGAGTAGGATAAATTACAGAGAGGACCAGCTTCCTATAATTCAATATGAAGGAGGAAAAATGGCAGTTCCTGCAGTGCCAGGGGCTGGTAAAACTTTTATAGTTACAAACTTAGTAGCAAAACTTTTGGAAGAAAAAAGACAAGGCAAGGGAAAAATACTTATCTTAACTTATATGAATAGTGCGGTAAATAATTTTAAAGTTAGGATAAAGAAAATTCTCGAAGAAAAAAATATAGATGACAAAAACTCTTATGAAGTAATGACAATACATTCTTTGGCTGTAAAAATTATAAAAGAAAAGCCGGAAATAGTTATGTTAAATGAAGACTTTAATATAGCTGATGATTTACAAAAAACTATGATTCTTGGTGACTGTATTAATAATTTCAAGTTAAATGGGGGAGAAAAAGCATTTAGATTTTTTGTAAAAGAGCAAAAAGATCCTATATGGGCAGATAGACAGTTAGAGGCTTGGGATAAGGGGTTTTATGATTTAGTTCAAAATACCATAAGTGAACTTAAATACAAAGATATAACGCCACAAAAATTAAATAAATACATGAAAGAAAATCGCAGAGGTATTTTAAAAATAATTCTTCCCATATATACTGAGTATGAAAAAAAATTAAAAGCCAATGGATTGTTAGATTATGATGATATGTTGATTTTAGCACATAAAGCCTTGAGTATTGATGAAGATTTAAAAAGAAAATATCAAAATAAATATCAATATGTGTTTGAAGATGAGTGTCAGGATTCAAATGAAATTCAAGGAAAGATAATAGGTATTATTTGTGAAGAACATAATAATCTTGTAAGAGTTGGAGATATAAATCAAAGTATAACAGGAACTTTTTCTTCATCAGATCCCAAGTTCTTTAAAAATTTTATAGAAAGTAGTGATCGTTGTTATAGAATGGATATGTCTAATAGAAGCTCAAAAGATGTAATAAATCTTGCCAATGAATTAGTAAGATATGTAACCCAAAACTTACAGCCAGAATGTAAGGATGCTTTGGAAGACATGGATATTAAAACAGTTCCTAAAAATAGAGGATACAAAGAAAATCCTCAGCCGGATAAATATCAAATTAGCTATAAATATTATGAAACTTTTGATAAAGAAATAGAGAATACTGTAAAGTTTGTGAGAAATATTAATAAAAAATACCCAGACAAAAGTATTGGAATATTAGTGCCATACAATGATCATGTCAATTTAGTTGCAAAAGAACTTATAAAAGAAGATTTGGAATTTGAAGAGTTAGGACCTAATTCTCTTAGAAAAAGAAGAGTAATAGATAATATTGCATTAATAATAGATTTTATACTCAATTGTGACGACAAAGAAAAATTAATAGAAGTGTTAGATAAAGTTTATATGAAGACTGATAATAAAGAAGGAAAAAAAGATTTTATACAATTACTTAGGGAAGACCATTTAACTGTGGAAAATCTATTATATGATGATGAATGCTCAAAAAATATAATAATAGACACAGATAGCGATTTATACCAAAGTTTTTTATTTGGAATAAAAAAATTGGAAAATATTATAGAATATCCTTTAACTAGAATAGACAAGCTGATTCTTTTCATTGGAGACAGTATGACAATTGAAAAAGAGGAAATAGCAATAGTAGACTATTTAGCCTTTTATGTTAAGTATTTAGTAGCAGAAAACAACAATATAAATCTACAACAAATATATAACTTGCTAATAGACAGGAAAAACAGGGTTTTTAGTTATATAATAGAAGTTGTTAGTGAAATCAATGGATACGAGCCTCTACCTGGAAGTATAACTGTGTGCAATTATCACAAATCAAAGGGGTTAGAGTGGGATTGTGTATTTTTATTGGGAATGACAGAGTTTAATTTCCCAGACAATATTTATCAAAAATTTCAATGTGACAAATGGTATCTAAAAGAAAAATACAAAAACCCAGAAGCAAATATAAAAGCAGAAATAGACTTTATCTTAAAGGGTGAGGTAAATAAAAATTACTCAAAAGAAATTAAAGAAAGTCTTATAAAAGAAAAAATAAGACTTTTATATGTGGGAATTACAAGAGCAAAAGAGATGCTCATTTTGTCTGCCAGTGCAAAAAATTCTGCTACAGATAAGAAAAAACAAAATCCATCTATGTATTTGAACATACTAAAAAGTATTATAGATAAGAAAGGAGAATGATTAAATGAATAAGAAATTAAAATATTTTATATATAGTCAAAACTCTCTAAATACTTATAAATCATGTCCTTTTAAGTTTAAATATAAATATATAGATAATATAAATTGGAAGCATGATGATTTAGGCAGTAGAGAGTATTATGACAGCTTAAAATATGGACGAGATTTTCACTTATTATGTGAAAGATATTTCTCCCATATTCCCATAGGAAAATGTGAAGATAAAAGTTTTAATAAATGGATAAATAAAATAAAAGATCTGTTGCCAATTAAGGAAGAAAATATATACTTACCAGAATATGAAATGAATCTGAATTTAAATGGACGAAAAATTGTGGCAAAAATTGACTTAGTTATAATAGATAAGGATAAAATAAGTCTTTGGGATTGGAAAACTGAGAACCAGGAAATTACATATAAAAATGCATTAAATAGAATGCAAAGTGTGGTGTATATGTTTTTAGCTGAAGAAATAATAAGAAAAAAATTTTATCCAAATTATAAAATTGAAAATATAATTATGAATTATTATCAACCAGCTCTAGAAAATAAACCAGTGACTATAAATTATAATGAAAAACTTCATGAAGAAAACAAAATGAAGATTTTAAATATTATTGATAATATAGAAAATGAAGATTTTAATAATGAATACAATATAAATAAAAATATAAACCACTGTAAGTACTGTGAGTTTAATAAGCTTTGTAACAGTGAAGCTGTAAATTATGAAATTTTGGAGGAAGACATTTATGGGTCTTAGATTTGTATTAGGTAGAGGTGGAATAGGAAAAACAACCTTTATGCTAAATGAAATAAAAAAAAGAGTACAAGATAACGAAACTAGTCCTGTAATTCTTTTAGTTCCAGAGCAATATTCATTTGAAATGGAAAAAAATATGTCTAAACTTTTTCAAGGAGAAGAAAAGGACAAATATTTGAGAAGTAGAGTACTAAGTTTTAAAACCATGAGTAGTATAGTGTTTTCAAAGGTGGGAGGACTTACTGATGTAAATATTAACTCTAGTGGAAAAGCTATGATTATATATAAATCCATAGATAAAATTAGTAATGAACTTAAGGTCTATGGAAGATCTTCTACACAATCTGGTTTTGTAGGATCTATAACAGATATGATATCTGAATTAAAGCAATACAATGTATCGCCGGATGTGTTAGAAAGTATAGCAGGAGAAATAGAAAATGAAACTTTAAGATATAAGTTGATGGATATTGCCAAGATTTATGGAGAGTTTGAAAAAAATCTACATGAAAATTACGTGGACTCTCAAGATTTGTTAACATCTCTATCAGATAAATTACAACAATGTGATTATTTTAAGGATGCTTACATTTATATAGATGAATTTACTGGTTTTACACCAAATCAGTACAGTATTTTAAAAGAACTGTTAAAACAAGCTAAAGAAGTTTATATTTCCCTAACTATAGATTCTTTAACTCAATTTACATATTCAAAAAATGATGCTTTTTCTAGAACAAAATATACTTATGAAAAGCTATATAAAATTGCAGCAGAAGAAGGGGTTAAAATTCATACTAACATAAACCTAAATTGTGAAAATGTAAAAAGGTTTAATGGAAATGAAGAATTACAACATTTAGAAGCTTTTTATCATGCATACCCTTACAGAAAATATGAAAAGGAAACTGAGCATATAAAAATTAAGGAATTTAATAATTTATATGATGAAGTGGAGCAAGTGGCAAAGGATATAGTTCATTTAGTTAGAGTGAAAAAAGCTAGATATAAAGATATAACTGTGGCAACAAGGGATTTAAATAGATATGACTTTTTAGTACGTTCAATTTTTAAAGAATATGAAATTCCAAATTTTATAGATTCAAAAAGAGAGGCAAAAAGTAATCCTATTATAGTCTTAATTCTTTCTGCTTTGGAAATGAGAAACAGAAGATATTCTTATGAGACAATGTTTAGATATTTGAAAAGTGGGCTTATAGGTGTAAGTGATGAAGATATAAGTTTGCTTGAAAACTATGTGCTTCAAAACGGAATTACAGGGAAGAAGTGGTTCGAAGAAAAATGGGAGTACAAAGTTAATCAAAATTATTTGGCAGAAGAAAGCGAATTTGATTTGGAGCAAAAGGAAAGAATCAATGAAACTAGAAATCAAATATTAGAACCAATTATAAAGCTGCAAAATAAGCTGAATAAGAAAAATAAAACTGTAAGAGAAATTTGTACTTATGTTTATGAGTTTTTATTGGATATTAATATAGAAGAAACTTTACAAAAATTAATTAATAACTTCAATGAAAAAGGGGATTTGGAAATTGCTAAAGAATACTCGCAAGTTTGGCAAATAGTAGTAGATATATTTGATCAAATGGTAGAGTTAATGGGTGATGAAAAAATATCTTTGGATAAATTTATGAAGGTAATAAGTTTAGGATTTGACGAGTATGAGTTAGGACTTGTGCCTCCAAGTATGGATCAAGTTTTAGTAAGTTCTGTAGATAGAATGAAAAACTCCAATACAAAACACCTTTATTTAATAGGAACTACCGATGGTATATTTCCACTAATTTCAAAGGAAAGTGGCCTTTTAAGTGATAAAGACAGAAACTCATTAGGTGAAAAAGGAATAGAAGTTGATATAGATAGTAAGACAAAAACTTATGAAGAACAGTTTTTAGTTTATAAGGCATTAACTTATACAAGTGAAAACTTAACAATAAGTTATCCTATATCAGATCATGAAGGAAAGACCTTAAGACCTTCTATAATTGTATCTAGACTAAAAAAGATATTTCCTAATATTAATATAAAAAGTTATGTACTAAAAGATTTGGATCATTCTACTGATACAGCTTTAGATAATATAACAGTAAAAGCACCTACTTTTAACGAGTTAATTAATGCTATTAAAGAATTTGAAATTAGAGGGGATATTAACGAAGTTTATTTAGATTTATATAGATATTTCTTAGGTGATGAAGAATATAAGAATAAGTTGGAGAAAGTAGTAAGCGGATTAAGCTATACTAACCAAGTGGAAAAAGTAGAAAGAGAAAAAATTAAACAATTATATGAAAATAAAAACTTAAGTATTTCCAAGTTAGAAAGATATGCTCAGTGTCCATTCTCATATTTTATTCAATATGGGTTAAAAGCACAGGAAAGAAAAGAGTATGCTTTTACAGCACCAGACTTAGGTTCTTTTATACATAATATACTTGATATTTTCTCTAAATCTTTAAACAAAGATAAGCTAAATTGGCATGAAATAGATGAAGACTATATTAGAAGTAGAGTATCTCTTATTGTAGATGAAATGGTAAGCAAAATACCTGGATTTATCTTAAATTCTTCTGAAAGATACAAGTATTTGGCATATAGATTGAAAAAAATGCTAGTTTCAGCAATTAGTATTATTTCCATGCAAATAAAACAAGGAAACTTTGAACCTGTTGACTACGAAGTTAGTTTTAGAAAAAATGGAAAATACCCACCTATAAAACTAGTATTAAATGATGGTCAAGAAGTAACCTTAGTTGGTCAAATAGACAGAATAGATGAATTGGAAAAAGATGACAGCAAGTATATACGTATTATAGACTATAAATCAGGAGATAAATCCATCAACTTAACAGAAGTTTATTATGGATTACAGTTACAATTACTAGTTTATTTAGATGCAATTATAGATAGTGATAGACATAAAAAATCAAACTTAAAACCAGCAGCTATTCTTTATAACAGAATAGATAATCCTATTGTAAGAAGTAACGAAGACCAAAAAGATGCTGTAATAAACGAAGAAATATTAAAAAAACTTAGAATGAATGGACTTGTGTTAAAAGATGTAGACATTATCGGAGAAATGGATATGTCCCTAAAAGAAGGAGAAAGAAAAACATCTTTAGTTATACCAGCTAACTTAGATAAAAATGGAAATATAGGTAGATACACAAAAGGTGTTACACAACCAGAATTTGGTATATTAAGAGAATATGTAAAATATGAAGTAAAAGACCTTTGTGAAAGAATGGTTGGAGGAGATATAAGTATAGTTCCATGTAAAAATAAAAATGGAACATCTTGTGATTTTTGTACTTATTCATCCATATGCCAATTTGATCCTTCAATAAAAGGAAATATGTATACAATTCTTAATGATAAAAGTGATGAAGAAGTTATTAAACTAATGGAGAAGGAGGTTAAGAAATAGTGAGCTCACCAAAATGGACTGATGAACAACAAGCAGTAATAGATAGTAGAGATTGCAATCTACTAGTAGCAGCTGCTGCTGGCTCGGGAAAAACAGCAGTATTAGTTGAAAGAATAATACAAATAATAACAAATAAAGAAAAACCTGTAGACATAGATAGCTTACTAGTAGTTACCTTCACCAATGCAGCAGCAGCAGAAATGAGAGAAAGAATTGGCGATGCAATAGGTAAGGCCTTGGAGAAGAATCCAGAAGATAGTCATTTACAAAATCAGCTAGTTCTTTTAAATAAAGCTAGTATAACTACGATACATTCCTTCTGTTTGGAGGTTATTAAATCAAACTTCCATAAAATCGATCTAGACCCTAACTTTAGAATAGGTGACGAAACAGAATGTAGCATTTTAAAGTTAGAAACAATAGAAGAAATTTTTGAAGAGTTTTATGAAGAAAAGGAAGATGATTTTTATAAATTAGTGGAAAGTTACAGCGAAAAAAGAGGAGATACTAATTTACAACAAATGGTACTTAGTATTTATTCTTTTGTAATGTCTTCACCTTATCCAATGAAATGGTTAGAAGAGAGTGTAAATGACTTTAATATAGATGATAAATTTGATTTTTCCACATCAAAATGGGCAAAAATTATTTTAGATACTATAAAAATTCAAATTAGTGGTATAGTAAAAAATTTTGATAAAGCATTAAAAATGGTGGAAGATATTGAAGAATTAGAAACTTTTGCCGATAAATTAAAAATAGAGTATAAAATGATAAAAAGATTACTGGATAGTTGTGACGAAAATTGGGAAGAGACATACACAGCAGCTATTTCTTTGGAATTTGAAAACTATGCAAAAGGTGTAAAAAGAATTCCTAAGGGAGCAGAGGAGTATATAAAAGATGCTAAAGATAGAGCTAAAAAAATTAGAGATGATGCAAAAAAATCTTTAGAATCCATACAAAGTTCCACGTTTAACAAAAACATTTCTGCTTTAAATAAGGAAGTAGAAATGTTATATCCTATAGTAAATTCTTTAAGTAAAATTCTTAAAAGATTTATTGAGCTCTATAGTGAAAGAAAAAGAGAAAAAGGTATAATCGACTTTAATGATATTGAACATTTTGCTCTAGATATATTAATAAAAAAAGATGAAAAGGGAGATTTTTTAGAAGATGAAAATGGTAACGCTGTAGGAAGTGATATAGCTTTAGAGTACAGAGAAAAGTTTTACGAAATATTCATAGATGAATACCAAGATTCAAACTTTGTACAAGAAGTTTTACTTTCAACTATAGCAAAAACTAAAACTCCAAATAGGTTTATGGTTGGAGATGTTAAGCAAAGCATTTATAGATTTAGACAAGCTAAGCCAGAAATTTTCTTAGATAAGTATGCTACTTATGGCACACAAAAAGGTGAAAAAAATAGAAAAATAATGCTTTATAAAAACTTTAGAAGTAGAAAAGAAGTTATAGACAGTTGTAACTATGTATTTGAAAATATAATGAGTAAAAATATAGGTGAGATTGAATATACACAAGATGAGGCATTAAACTTAGGAGCTTCTTTTAAAGAAAACTTAGAAGAAAAAGTAATTGTGGGAGGAGCTACAGAAATTCATCTAATGGAAAAAGCTCAAAAAACTACGGAAGATAATCAAAATGATGAAGAACAACCAGAAGAAGAGTTAGACAATATACAATTGGAAGCTCGTATGGTTGGGAAAATAATCAAAAACCTAATGTTACCAGATGAAGAAGGAAATATACAGAAAGTATATGATAAAAAGTTAGATGATTATAGGGTAGTAGATTTTAAAGACATAGTGATTTTACTTAGAGCCACATCTGCATGGGCTCCTGTATTTGCTGATGAATTAATAAATATGGGAATACCTACTTATGCAGATACGGGCATGGGGTACTTTGATACTATAGAAATCAAAACAATAATGGCATTTTTAAGAATAATAGATAATCCAATGCAAGATATTCCTTTATTATCTGTTTTAAAATCACCAATACTTCCTTGTACTTCATTTACACCAGAAGATTTTATAGATATTAGATTGGAAAACAACAATACAAATCTTTATGAATGTATAAGACTAATTAGTGAAAGTGAAGAGGATGGAAAGAAGGAAATAAGAGAAAAATGTAGAAGTTTTTTAAGAGAATTAAAAGAATATAAAGAAAAATCTTTGTATATGAGTACAGATGAGTTTTTATGGCATTTATACATGAAAAGTGGATATTTTGCTTATGTGGGAGCACTTCCAAGTGGAAGCCAAAGACAAGCTAACTTAAAGATTTTATTTGAAAGAGCAAAGCAGTTTGAAGAAACAAGCTTTAAGGGAATATTCAATTTTATAAACTTTATAGATAAAATAAAAAAATCCAACTCAGATATGGGAAGTGCTAAAACTCTTGGAGAAAATGCCAATGTTGTAAGAATAATGTCTATACATAAAAGTAAAGGGCTAGAGTTTCCAATAGTGTTTTGCTGCGCTATGAGTAAAAATTTCAACACAATGGATTTTAAAAGGGATATGTTATATCACTATGAGTTAGGCTTTGGACCACAGCTTGTAGATATAGATAGACGTATTTCTTATCCAAGTATTGCAAAAGAAGCTTTAAAATATAAGATGAACTTGGAAAATCTTTCAGAAGAAATGAGAATTTTATACGTTGCTTTAACAAGAGCAAAAGAAAAACTTATATTAACTGGAGCTGTAAAAGATATTCCAGGAACACTACATAAGTGGGGTAAAAACTTAGATGGTAATAATCCAGTTTCTCAGTATGATGTGATAAAAGCTAGAAATTATCTGGATTGGATTATGCCTTCGGTATTAAAACATAAAGACTTTGAGGAAATAAGAAAAGCCTACGATATAGAAACTTTATCCCAATCTAATCATGACTCTAGGTGGTCTTTAGACACTTGGGAAAAAGAAGACGTAGTAGTTGAAGAAAAAGAAGAAGAAACTAATATAGAAACTTTACTAAAAGAAATGCAAGAAAAAAGTACAGAGGCTGATTATAAGGAAGAAATAAGTGAAAAGTTAAATTATTTATATCCTTACAAAGAAAGTGTAAAAGTTTCTGCAAGTATATCTGTATCAGAAATTAAAAAAATGCAAAGTATTCATGAAGAAGATTACTCAGAGCATTTATATGAAGAAAAAACAACTTTAAAAAGACCATTATTTATTCAAGAAAGTGAAGCAAAGAATAAAATAAGCCCTCAGGAAAGGGGTACAATAGTCCATCTAGTTATGGAAGTTCTTGATTTAAATAAAATAAATACAATAGATGAAATAAAAGCTCAAATTAAAGATTTAATAAAAAGAGAAATAATAAGTGAAAAACAATCATTAGTTATTAATCCTTTTAAAATATATAAATTCTTCAAATCTAATATAGGAAAAAGAGCATTATCATCCCATTTAATAAAAAGAGAACAAAGTATTTATTCTCAGATAAAAATGAACGATATTTATCTAAATAATGAAGATATTCAAAATAATAGGGCAACCTATGAAGAGGAGAGTCTAATGCTTAGAGGTATCATCGACTTATATTTTGAAGAAGATGAAGAAATAGTAATAGTAGACTACAAAACAGACTATATAGATGAAGATAATAAACAAGAAGTAATAAATAGATATGAAAAGCAGTTAGACTTATATGCAGAGGCTTTAAATAAGCTTACAGGTAAAAATATTAAAGAAAAGTATTTATATCTATTTAATATAGATGAAGAAGTTAAATTATAAAAAATAAAAGGAGGAGCCATGAAATTTATTCATACATCAGATTGGCATATAGGTAAAAATCTGGAAGGCCATTCAAGATTAGAGGAACAAGAAAAGTTTTGCAATGATTTTATAAAAATTGTTGAAGAAAACAACATAGATATGGTTATTATTGCTGGAGATGTGTATGATACTTCAAATCCTCCAGCTGGGGCAGAAACCTTATTTTATAAAACAGTTAGTAGATTAGCTGATGATGGAAACAGATGTGTGTTAATTATAGCAGGTAATCATGATAATCCAGAAAGATTATCTGCTGTTTCACCTCTTGCAAAAGAGCAGGGAATTATAATTTTAGGATATCCATTAAGCAGTACAACTGAACAAAAATATAAAGGTTATGAAATAGTGAAAGCCAGTGAAGGATGTTTAAAATTAAGCATTAAGGAAGAGAAAGTAACTATAATCACATTACCTTATCCAAGTGAGAAAAGATTAAATGATGCAATTAAAGATGTTGAGAATGAAGAAGAGCTACAAAGAACATACTCTAATAAAATAGGTGATATATTCAGAAATTTAGAAGAAAACTTTGAAGAAGATAGCATAAACATAGCTGTATCTCATTTATTTGTATGTGGAGGCGACCCATCTGACTCAGAAAGACAAATACAACTGGGAGGAAGTCTTGTAGTTGATAAGCGTGATTTACCACAAAAAGCTCAATATACAGCCTTAGGACATTTACATAAGCCACAAAAAGCATCTGAAAGATTAAATGTATATTATTCAGGATCACCGCTACAATATAGCGTAAAAGAGAGAATTTATGTTAAAGGAGCAAATATAGTAGAAATACATGCAAATGAAGAGCCTTCAATAGAAACTATATACTTTAATAACTATAAACCTATTGAGGTTTTCAAATGTGATGGCATAGAAGAAGCCTTAAAAGTATGTGAAGAAAATAAAGACAGAGATATATGGTCTTACTTTGAAATAAAAACAGATGAAGTTATAAGTCAAGAAAATATAAAGAAAATGAAATCTTATTTAAGTGATATTATTGAGATAAAGCCAATTATTACCTCTGAATATGAGGCGGAAGAAATCGACTTAAAGGAAAAATCCATGGCTCAATTATTTAGTGATTTTTACAAATTCAAAGAAAAATGTGAGCCAAGGGGAGAGCTTATGGACTTATTTTTGAACATAGTAAGCGAAGAGGGTGAAGACGATGAGACCAATTAAATTAGAGCTAACGGGGTTAAATAGTTATACTGATAAGCAAACCATAGATTTTCAAAAGTTAACATCAAGAGGATTATTTGGTATTTTTGGTAATACGGGAAGTGGTAAATCTACTATATTAGATGCCATAACTATAGCTTTGTATGGAGATATTTCTAGAGATACTACTGATTATATAAATTCTAGCTGTGACAAAGCAATTGTAAATTATGAATTTGAAATAGGAAGTAAAAACAATAGAAAAAGATATTTTGTTGAAAGGACTATAAAAAATACACCAGCAGGAGGTACTAAAACTTCCAGGGTACTTTTAGGAGAAATAAAAGATAACGGAGACATAAATGTACTTGCTGACAAGGTTGGAGAAGTAAAAATTAAAATTCAAGATATTATAGGATTAACTTCTGACGACTTTACAAGATCTGTAGTTTTACCTCAGGGTAAGTTTAGTGAGTTTTTAAAACTACAAGATAGAGATAGAAGGAAAATGCTTGAGAGAATATTTAATCTTGAAAAATACGGTGAAAAACTTTCAACTAAGGTTAAGCTAAGAAGAAATAGGGCAAAAGAAGATTTAACCAGTTTAAATGGTAAACTTAGCCAACATGAAGGAATTACAGAAGAATTATACGAGGAAATTAGAGAAGAACTTTTACAAGCTAAAAATCTAGAAAAAACTAAAAATGAAGATTTATCAAAAGCTGAAAAAGAATTTGAAGAAAATAAAATAATATTCGAAGATCAAAAATCTTTACAAAAACATATAGATAGAAAATCACAAATAGACTTAAAAGAAAAAGAAATAAATATAAAAAGAGAAGCAATTGAAAGAAGTGAAAGAGGAGAAGCTATTATTCCTCATATAAATGACATAAAAATATTGGAAAAAGATATATACGAAAACTCTAACGAAGTGGAAAAATTAGAAGGAATTATAACTAATATTAAAAAAGAAATAGATTTATTATCCATTCGATATGAAGAGGCAAAAAAAGCTAAAAATGAAAAGATACCTTTATTAATTGAAGAAAAAAGTAAACTTCAAAGAGGAATAGATTTAGAAGAAAAAATAGCAGTTTTAAATAATTCTATTAAAGAACTAAAAAAAGAAATTGATATAGATAATAAGGAAAAAGAAGATTTAGAAAAACTAATAATTGATTTACAAAATCAAGTTGATAGTAAATATAAAAAAATTCAAGATAATAATAAAAATGTTGAATCTTTAAGTATAAGTACAGATTTAAAAGAAAATATATTTGAAGCTTATAATAAAGAAGAAGAGTTAAAAAAATTAAGTGTGGAAAAAGAAGAAAATAATAAATTATTAAAAGAGGTAAGTAAAAGAATTGAAGATTTAAAGTTTAAAAATATTGATGTGGAAAAGAATAAATCATCAGTAAATGAAAAATTAAAAAGACTTTTAGATCATCAGGAAACTTTAAATAGAAGTTGTCCTGGAGACAACAAAATAGTATCAAGTGAAAAAGAATACCTACATAATTTGAAATCAAGATTGGAAAATACAAAGGATTATGAAAAACAAATTAATTCTATTAAAGATGATTTAAATAAAAATGAAAAAAGTAAATTTGAAAATCAGAGATATCTAAATGAATGTAGTGAAAAATTACAAAGAATAAATAAAACTATAGAAGATTTAAAAGAGGAACAAAAAAGCCTAATATATAAAAATATGGCGGCTTATTTAAGAGAAGAATTAAAAGAAAACGAGCCTTGTCCTGTTTGTGGCTCAACTCATCATGAAAAAATTTATGTTAGTGCTAATTTAGAAGAAGCTAAACTAATTGAAGAGAAAATTAAAAAATTAGAAGATGAGTATAATAAAGAAAAACGAAATCATGATGAACTATCGTTAAAGAATACGGAAATTAATTCATTTGAAAGTATAAAAAGAAAGACTTTAAGTGAGTTATCAGTCAAATTAGGAGATTACAATTCTTCTTCATTGGAAAAAGAAATAGATATAAAGCAAAAGGAACTAAAAATACTAGAAGAAAAAGTACTATCATGGGAAGAAGATAAAAACAAGACAATTGAAGAAACATACAAAATAAAAGATTTAAAATATGATGTGGAAAAAGAAGAAGTTAAAATAAAGGAAAATTTGAATTTAGACAGAAAACTAAGTGTTGAATTAAAAGAAAAAATAGATAATTTAAATAAAAAGTACGATAATCTTAACTTAGAATACTTAGGATTAAAATCTAAAGTTAAATTTAATGACTTAGGTTCTAAAGTAAAAGAAATTGGAGAAAATGAAAAGAAAATTGAAACGTTAAATAAGGAAATGTCAGTTTTAAATAAAGAAAAAGAAACTTTAGATAAGGAACTTAAAGAAAAAGATACCTTATTTAATGAAATTGACAAGAAACTTTCTAACTTGATTCAACTTAAAGATACTAAATCTAAAGAATTAAAAAATAAGGAAGAAGAATTAAACAAAATAGCTAAGGGTGTTTCACCAGCAAAACTACTACAATCTACTATAGAAAATATTGACAAAGTAACAAATAATGAAAAGGAACTACATGAAGAGTTAACTAATAAGAAGCATGATTTTGATGAAAATACAAAGTTAAAAAGTAGTAAAGATGGTGTTTTATCTCAAGCTAAAAAACAATTAGAAAGTAAAAATCAAACATTAACAAATTTATTAGTAGAAAATAAATTTGACTGCGTTAATTCTGTGGAAAAATCTATTTTACCAAAAGAAGAAAAAGAGAAATACAAAGGTGAAATAGAATATTTTGATGAAGAGACTAAATACTTAATAGTGAAAATATTTGATTTAAATAAAAAGTTAAATGGAAGAAGTATAAAACCTGAAGACTTTGAAAATCTTCATATATCAATTAATTCATTAAAAAATGAGATAGCTAATTTAAGAAAAAATATTGGTTCAAAGGAAAATGAGCTTAAAAATATTGAAAAATCTTTATTATCAATAAAAGAAATAACAAAAGAAGTTAAAAAAGTTGAACATGAATTATCATTATTAGATGAAATAAATAAATTGATAATGGGAAATAAGTTTGTAGAATATGTTGCCACTAATCAACTTAAATATATTGCATTAGAAGCATCAAAAAGATTAGGTTCTATAACTAGAGGTAGGTATGCACTAGAAATAGACGAAAATCTAAATTTCATAATGAGAGATAATATGAATGGTGGGCAAAGAAGAAGCGTTGATTCATTATCAGGAGGAGAGACATTCTTAACATCATTATCTTTAGCACTTGCATTATCATCTCAAATACAATTAAAAGGAAGTAGTCCTTTAGAATTCTTCTTCCTAGATGAAGGTTTTGGATCCTTAGATGTAGAATTGCTAGATGTAGTTATGGAGTCTTTAGAAAATCTTCATAATGATCAACTAAGCATAGGTATAATTTCACATGTGGAAGAACTAAAAAATAGAGTACCAGTAAAACTTTTGGTTAGTCCATGTGATGTGGGCAAAGGATCTAGAGTGGAAATAGAATATAGTTAGATTAAAACCGGCCTTAAAAGGTCGGTTTTTTACATGTTAGGAAATTATGATTGATTTTAAAACTGTGAAAACTCCTAAATTAAGGGTTGTCAATGGATTTAATAATGAATAAAAAAAGGAGGCACCTACTGGGGGAATAGTAGATGCCTTAAAAATATATACTTATTAGGGGGAGAGATATATAATTTCCGCTCTCATATATAATTCTTTCCGTTATTTAGAATTTTATACATTTTTTTACGAAGCTCAGAAATAAATATCAACAAAGGAGTAACAACAAAATATTATTGTTGTAAGAAAGACTCTGTATTAGCCTTTCTTAATTTTAATATATGTAAATATTCATAAAATGACACAAAATGATAAAAAAAACTTTTTTTTTCAAGATAATTTTTTTCAGTGTTTTTGTTATTGATTTATTTATGATAAGTTTAAATTAATAAGGGACATAATGGATATAATATTTACAATGACCATTTAATAAAATTAATTAATTTAAAATGAGGTTAACTTATGCTATAATACTTAATAATATAAAATATATATACGTAGGAGAGTGGTAAAGGTTGGATAGTTCGACCGGTAGTTTGGTTCAAATAGTTTTATTAGTAATTTTATTAATAGCGTCAGGATTTTTCTCTGCATCTGAGACAGCATTAATGTCACTTAGCAGAATAAAAATAAGACATATGGAGGAAGATGGAATTAGAGGAGCAAAATTAGTAGGTTCTTTAATTGAGAATTCCAATAGATTGCTTACATCCATTTTAATAGGAAATAACATAGTTAATATAGCAGCAACATCTATATCTACTTCATTATTTATAACTATATGGGGATCACAAGGTGTAGCAGCAGCCACAGCTTTGATGACTGTATTAGTATTAGTTTTTGGAGAAATAACACCAAAAACTATATCAGCTAGTACTCCTGAAAAAGTAGCATTAATGGTGGCTAAGCCAATTAAATTTTTTATGATAATATTAAAGCCAGTAGTGGCGATATTTAATGTTATTACAAAAATAATATTTAAACTTCTTGGTGTAGATGATCATGGTGTAAGACCATTTATTACAGAAGAAGAGTTAAAAACCATGGTAAATGTAAGTCATGAAGAAGGTTTATTAGAAATGGAAGAAAGAGAAATAATCAATAATGTTTTTGAATTTGGTGATATGCAAGCAAAAGAAGCTATGGTTCAAAGACTAGATATTGTAGCTATTGATGAAGAAGATAGTTATGAAGAAATAATTGAATTATTTAAAACAGAAAAGTTAAGCAGAATGCCTGTATATGAAGAGACAATTGACGATATTATAGGCATATTAAATATAAAAGATGTAATATTCTTAAATGATGAAGAAATAGAAAATTTTGATATAAAACAATATATTAGAGATCCTTTCTTTACTTATGAATTTAAGAAAATTACTCAACTTCTTGAAGAAATGAAAAAGGACAAAAGCCAAATGGCCATTGTAGTAGATGAATATGGTGGTACAGCAGGTTTAATAACAATAGAAGATTTAGTAGAAGTTATAGTCGGTGACATAGAAGATGAATTTGATGAGGATGAAGATGAAATAGAAGTAATTAGTTCTAATGAGTTCCTTGTTGAAGGAAGTACTAAAATTAGCGACGTAAATGAAGTTTTAAATATTAATTTAGAATCTGAAGAATTTGACTCTATAGGAGGATATATTATAGGATATATCAAACACATACCAGAAGAAAATGAAGTTATAGAAGTAGATAGGGTTAAATTTAATATAGAGTCAGTAGACAAAAACAGAATAAAGAAAATCAGAATAATGTTATAGCAAATAAAGCACTGTTTTAAACAGTGTTTTATTTGTATTTTTAAATAAGGTGGATTTTATATATAAAGATTATATTGAGAATACAATCCAAGATATAGAAGGGAATGATGAGTGTGTCTGTATTGAATAAATCCTTTTTACATAAGTTAAAAAATAATGTAATATTTTTTGTTATATATTTAATACTGTTTTTATTAGTTGTAAAAACTTTTGGGTATATAGCTCCGTTCTTTATAGCAGGTTTGTTAGCTGTTATTATAAATCCTATATCTGAAAAACTAAAAAGAAGGTTTAAAGTGAATAAAGGAATATCAACTTTATTTTTAAGTTTATTAGGTGTTGGTTTAGTTATATTTTTAGCTTCATTTTTACTAGTAAAAGGAAGTCAACATTTAGTTTCTTTTTTGAATAACATAGACAGTAATAGTTATTCATATTTGGGAACAATGATAAACGATTGGGTAAGCAACCTAGATAAATATGTTAACTATTTTCAGGGAATATCTAACAGTAGTATAGATATTCAAAGCTTAGTAGCAAATTACGGGAAGAACCTTGCTGATATAGCTAAGACAATGTTAGCTAAAATAATAGATTTGGCAACATCTTTGCCAACAGTAGTGCTTATAATAATAACATTATTTATGTCTACATATTTTATAGCTAAGGATTTTGATAAAATAGAGAATGCTTTTTTAAGTATTTTTACAGATGACACAAAAATAAAAGTTCGTAGAGTAAAAAATGAAATAATGTATTCAATAAAAGGTTACATAAAAGCGTATACAATTCTAATGAGTATTACATTTTTAGTTATATGGATAAGTTTCTCAGCATTTAAGGTTCCTTATGGATTACCTTTAGCTATAATAGGAGCATTACTAGACTTAATACCTTTCTTAGGTATAATTGTAATATTTGTTCCAGTTATAATTTATTACTTTGTTATAGAAAATTACGTTGTATCCATAGGAATAGCAATAGTATTTATAGGATTATCAATACTTAGACAAATATTAGAGCCAAAGTTAGTATCAGCAAATGTGGGAATAAGTCCATTGCTTACAATAATAGCTATATTTGTAGGTATACAGGTAGGAGGAATACTAGGCATAATATTCTTTTTAGGATTATTAGTTATGCATGACATATTAGAAAAAGTAGATATATTATAAAAGAAGGCTAACTTTAAAGTTAGCCTTTTTATTACTTATAATTTTTATTTACAATCACATCCGTCTTCGCAATCACAATTATCAATATCAATTATTTCTTTTGTATTTATATCTATTAGATTAATCTCTAATTCAAACTCATCTTCTGTATTGTCATCATTTAATATTTCTATTGTTGCTACAGAATGAGTACCATCTTTTGGGATGGAAGTACTACCAGGATTTAGAATTATAATATCTCTATCTACAGATAATTCTTTTACATGAGTATGACCTTGAATAAGTATATCTACACCTAATTCTCTGGCTTTATTTATTATATCTTCTCTTGATGATTCATAACCGTGATCCATAAGTACACTAATGTTATCTATTTTTTTATGTACAAAAGGAGATTCAATTGGATGATTTATAACCATTTGATCTACATCAGCATCACAGTTACCTCTAGCTATTGTAATATTATCTAGTTTATTTACTATTTCTATTACAGCTTTTGGGTTATATCCTTCAGGAAGATCATTTCTAGGTCCATGGTATAATACATCACCAAGATGAAGTAATATATCACAGTCTGACAATGCATCTAATGCTTTTTCTAAATAAGGTAAACTTCCATGAGTATCACTAAGAACTCCAATTTTCATATTCTTTCCTCCTATAATTTATAAGAATTTCTCACACACCCTGCTCCAAAACTCATAATTTGATGTTCTAAGGAGTTTGATTTTTCTATCTGATATGGAAAGACTTATATTATCTATTTCATTAAAATTATACTCTAAACCATCTACCACGACTAGGGTAGAATTTTCAAATTCACACTCTGGAGATACATTAACAACAGAGTCATGTGAACATATAATGCTTGATGTGAAACATCTATAAGCATTTGTGTTTATTGGTGATATGGGTGCTACTTGAATAACGTTTAAACTTGTGTCAACAATACTACCACCTACGGCATAATTATAGGCAGTAGAACCGGCGGATGTTGATATTATTAAACCATCCCCACTAAAGTTTTGTACACGCTTGTTGTTTATATCTAATTTTAGATGAATGGTTCTGGATTTATCGCCCTTAACAACAGCTTCATTTATGCCAAAAATGTTAAAACAGCCATGGTTAGTGGCAACTTTAGTTTGAAGAAGAGGTAACTCCTGAGTTACGTAATCCTCTTGCAAATAAGATTGAATAAAAGCATCTATATCCTTTGGAGTTATATCTGGAAAAAAACCTAAATGGCCAGTATTAATTCCTGCTAAAGGTATGCTTGGAAGATTATAATCTCGAATAGTTTGCAAAAAGCAACCATCTCCACCTATAGATATTATTAATTCTGCTTTAGGGTTATATTCATAGTCAACATCAAATCCAACTTCAATTAATTTTTTATGTAAAATATCTCTAGTCTCAAGAGATTTTTGTACTTTATTAGAATTTATTGTTATAATTCTCCCCATTTTTTCACCTCATTTATTAGTTGTATTATATCAAATATATGTAAATTTAGGAAATATTCTTCATTATAAAAATATGTTGTAATGTAAATATTTATACAAAAAGAGATAAAAACCTCTATTTATTTTAATAATTTAAAAAAGATGGAATTATATTCTTTAAATAATTTTATATGATATACTTATTTTGGGAATAATTATATGAAAATGTTGTAAATGGAGGTGTAAGATTATGTCGGTAGAAAAGGTTAAAGAATTTTTTAAAGAGTACAATAAAGATAATGATATTATGGAACATGAGTTATCTTCAGCAACAGTTGAATTGGCAGCCCAGGCAGTGGGAGTTATTCCAGCTAGAATTGCAAAGACACTTTCCTTCAAAAACAAAGAAGGTGATAATGCCATATTAATTGTTACAGCTGGTGATGCTAAAATTGACAATAAGAAATTTAAAAGCGAATTTGGACATAAAGCTAAAATGTTGACACCAGGGGAAGTATTAGAATACATAGGTCATGGTATAGGAGGCGTATGTCCCTTTGCCATTAAAAATGATCAAGTAAAAGTATATTTAGATGTTTCCATGAAGAGATTTGATACAATTTTCCCAGCAGCAGGAAGTAGTAATTCATCTATAGAACTAACTTGTGATGAGCTAGAAAGATTTTCTCATTCACAGAAGTGGATAGATGTTTGCAAAGGATATGAAGAAATGGAAGAAGTTAAATAAATTTTATTAAATATTCAAAATCACACAAATTATGGTGTGATTTTTTTTCTTTTACTTATATAAATATATGAAATTATGGTAAGATAAATAATATTAAGTAAAAGTAGGTGAGCACATGTTTAGAAAAGAAGATCAAAAATATAATATTATTTCATATATAAATGAAGATGAAAATTTAACGTTAAAAGAAGTACTATTAGATAAGCTAAACTTTTCAGTAAGATCTTTATCAAAAATGAAAAGATACAAAACTGTAAAAGTAAATCATGAATATATTAGACCAGGAGATAAAATAAATAAAGGTGATTTAATTGAAGTTAAAATTGAGGAAGATATGGCAGATTTTAAGCCTCAAGATTTAAAGTTACCTATTTTATATGATGATTTTGATATAATAATGGTAAATAAACCACCATTTATGGTAGTTCATCCAACAAAGAGCCACTTTGAAAACACTATTGCCAATGGTGTTACACATTATGTTGTGGAAAAAAGTGAAAATGTAAAAATAAGATTTGTAAATAGACTTGATATGAACACATCAGGCTTAGTTATTGTGGCGAAAAATCCTTATGCTCAATTTGTATTATCATCAGATATGAAAGAAGATAAAGTAGAGAAAATGTACATAGCTGTAGTAAAAGGTGTAGTTAAAGAAGATTTTGGAACTATAAATGAGCCAATATACAGACCTACGGATGATAGTATAAAAAGAATAGTTCATGAAGAAGGACAACCATCAGTAACACATTTTGAAGTAATAGAAAGATTAAAAAATGCTACAGTTTTAAAACTAAAACTAGAAACGGGAAGAACACATCAAATACGAGTTCATCTAAATCATATAGGTCATGGAATAATAGGTGATGAGTTATATGGGTATGTGGATGAAAACTTAATTAATAGACAAGCTTTACATGCTTTCAGTTTGAAGTTTAAACAACCAAGAACTAGAGAAGATTTAGAGTTTAAGGCACCACTTCCAAAAGATATGGAAGAATTAATAGAAAAATTAAAATAAAAAATTTAGGGAGGTTATTAGATATGGTTATACATAAGTATATTATTCATGTTCTTGATAGAAATAGTGAAGGTCCAATACTAAACGATTTTGAAGGAAAAAACAATATAGAGGTAGATAAGTTTTTCCAAAAGATAATTAATAGAGCAATCAAAGACGACGATTTAAGAAAGGCAGTATTTAAAGATTATAATGATAATATAATAAAAAATTGTTGTGAGCAAATAATCTACGATGATGATACTTTTGTTCATAATTCAAAAGAAATAGCTTCATATTTATTTGATATAATGAAAAAATATGAAGATATAGATTCATGTGACTTGGCTATGTGTTTATATAGTGTTAAAGATGAAAAATATGTGGGAATAGTAAAATTAGATTATAAGAAGCTATATACTCATTCTATAGAATTGTTAGATGAAAAATTCAACATACAAATAATAAGTAATGAAATAGGAATCCCAGATACAGGAAGACAAAAGCAGTGTACATTAGTTGGAATTAATGGAATAAATGACGAATTCCATTTAAGATTATTAGATAAAGATTCAGAAAAAGAAGAAGATCCAGAGAAAAAATCAAGATTTATAACTGAGTTTTTAAATGCTGAAAAAGTTACAGATGATAAATTTAATACAAAGACTTTCAAAACTACGGCAGATAACTGGATAACAAATGCCATGGGTAACAATATTAAAAAAGCAGAAGATGTTAGAAGTTTATTAAATTATACCCTAAAAGAAAAAGAGGAAGTAGATATAGAGCAATTTGTGGAAAAAACAATAGATGATGATAACTTAAAGGAAAGTTTCAAAGAACTAATGGTAGATAGAGGAATTGAAACTAATTTTAATATAGACAAAAAGTGGGTTGAGAAAAAACTTAAGAAAAGAAGTATAAAAACAGACAATGGGTTTGATATAAAAGGAAATCTTGTGGATTTTGAAGATCCTATGAAATATAGTGTTAGACAAAATGAAGATGGCACAGTTGATATAATAATAAAAAATGTAAGTTTCTATGAAGAAAAATAATAAAAATACTAATATTAGTTTTAAATTTATAAAAACTAACTTTGAATATGCTACAATATATTAAGAAACAATTTTATATAGATTTAGGTTCTTATTTAAGATTAATAGGGAAAGAGGTGAAATTCCTCTACAGCCCCCGTTACTGTAATGTGGACGAAACTCAATATACCACTGTAAAAGTGAGCGAAGCGAGCTTTTTATGGGAAGGTGAGGAGTAGGTTGATACTAAGTCAGGAGACCTGCCTAAATTAAAAAGTGAATTTCTTCGGGGTGAAGGAAGTATCTTAAAAGACATATAATGTCAAAATACAGATATAGAAACCTAACCTTATGGTTAGGTTTTTTTATTCTAAAATTAAATGTATGGGGGGAAAACTTATGAATAAAAAATTATTACCATTGTTATTATGCCTTATAATGCTTTTTACAGCAGCATGTAGTAACAAAAAAGAGCAAACTATAACAGATAGAGAAGGAAATGAAGTCAATATACCAACCAATATTGAAAAAATAGTATCTACAGCACCTTCTAATACAGAAATATTAGCAGGTTTAGGTTTGGGAGATAAAATTGTGTGCATGGACACATTTTCAGAAGGTATAGAAGGTATAAATAAAGATGCAAAGAAAATGGATTTTACTTCACCAGATGCAGAGGCAATAATTGAATTGGATCCGGATATTGTAATAGCTTCAGGTTATAATAAAGCAGGATCTTCAGATGATCCATTCAAATCTCTTAGCGATGTGGGAATACCTGTAGTTTACATACCTAGTAGTGATAGTATAGATGGAATTTACAAAGATATAGAGTTTATTGCTTCTATAGTTGACAAGAAAGATAAAGGTGAAGAAATAGTTTCTAATATGAAAAGTGAAATAGAAAAAATAGCTAAAGTTGGAGAAACTATAAAAGATAAAAAGAAAGTATATATTGAAATAGGGCCAGCACCTACTTTATATAGTATTGGGAACTCAACATTTTTAAATGAAATGACTGAACTTATAGGAGCAGAAAATATATTTAAAGATCAAAAATCATGGATATCGCCTAGTGAAGAATCTGTAATAGATGCCAACCCAGATGTAATATTAACTACAGTTAACTATGTAAAAAATCCAGAAAAAGAAATAAAATCTCGTGATGGATGGGAAAATATTAAGGCTGTGAAAAATAATGAGGTTTATTATATAGATACAGATTCATCTTCTCGCCCAACTCAAAATATAATAAAAGCCTTGAAGGAAATGGCTAAAGCCGTGTATCCATATGAATATAACAAATAGAAAAAAGATAATCATAAGTATAATTTCGTTACTTGTAATTATTTGGTTAGGAACGTCTATAGGAAGTTCTGATATAAGTATATTTGATACACTGTCCATAATAGGTAATAAAACCTTAAATTTACATCTATCAGAAAATGTTACATCAAAACATATTTCTATAATATGGAGACTTAGGTTACCTAGAGTATTATTAGCATTTTTAGTTGGGGGTTGTTTAGCAACTAGTGGAGCAGTAGTTCAATCCATACTAAAAAACGAACTGGCATCTCCCTTTACTTTAGGAGTATCTTCAGGAGCTTCTTTGGGAGCAGGACTTATAATAGTTACAGGAATATCAATACCTTTAATAGGAGGATTTACATTACCATTTATAGGATTTATTTTCGGGTTAATTACAATGTTTTCAGTAATTGTGTTTTCAACAAAAATAGATAAGACTATGTCAAATAATACTGTGGTTCTTGTAGGTATGGTTCTATCTTTATTTGTAAATGCATTACTAACTACTTTAACAGCATTTTTTAGCAATGATTTGAAAAGTATAACCCTTTGGCAAATGGGTAGCTTTGCCATGAGAGGATGGACTTACGTAGGATTAATATTACCATTTTTCTTAGTTGGAATGTTAGGTGTATTTAGGTATACAAAGGAGATGGATATTCTTACATTTGGAGAAGAACAAGCCAAGGCTGTAGGTGTGGACACATACAAAGTGAAGAGAAAATTATTTGTTTACTGTGCAATATTAACAGGTGGATCTGTAGCGCTTAGCGGGACTATTGGATTTGTAGATTTAATAGCGCCTCATGTAGTAAGAAAAGCCTTTGGTTCAAATCATAAATATGTTATACCTATGTCTTTTTTATTTGGAGGAGGACTGATGGTAATATCAGACTTAATCTCCAGAACAGTGTTTGCACCAATAGAACTGCCAGTGGGAGCAGTTACAGCGTTAATAGGCGCACCATTTTTTGCCTATGTATATTTTAAAAAAGGAAGTTGATATTAAATGTTAGAAGTTAAAAATCTTTATTGTGGTTATGATGGAAAAGATATAATTAAGAATATTAGTTTTAATGTGAAAAATGGAGAGAACCTATGTATAGTTGGCCCTAATGGCTGTGGCAAAAGTACATTATTAAAATCCATAGTTAATATTATTGATTATAAAGGAAGTATAAAAATAGATAATAAAGAATCATTTATGCTTAGTAGAGTAGAATTAGCAAAAAAGGTTGGGCTTATGAGCCAAATGTCTCAGTTATACTTCCCATACACTGTTTATGATACTGTATCTTTGGGAAGGTATGCCTATTCAAAAGGACCTTTTTCAAAGCTTTCTTATGAAGATAAACAAGTAATTGTAGATAGTATGAATAAAGTAGGTGTATATGATCTTAAAGATAAGATGATTACAGAATTATCAGGAGGTCAATTACAAAGAGTATTTTTAGCTAGAATATTTGCACAAGATCCAGATATAATTTTACTAGATGAGCCAACAAATCACCTTGATTTTAAAAATCAAATAGATCTTTTGGAAAATCTTAATGAATGGGTAAAAAGTAACAATAAAATTGTAATAGGTGTACTGCATGATTTAAACCTAGTGCAATATTTTGCAGACAAGGTCCTTATGATTAAGGATGGAGAAGAAATTTCTTATGGAACACCAGAAAAGGTATTAAAAGACAAATTGCTAAATGATATTTATGGAATAGATATAAAAAATTTTATGGTGAACATTTTACAAAAATGGGCTTAGATATATGAAAAAGGGATGTTCAATGAACATCCCTTTTATTTATTAGCGATTTTCTATATATTCTACTATATCGCCTATAGTTTTGAAGTTTTCGGCATCTTCGTCTGGTATTTCTATATCAAACTCTTCTTCTAGACCCATTATAACTTCAACAGCATCTAAAGAATCAGCGTCTAGGTCTTCTTTAAGGGATGTTTCCATAGATAATCCATCTTTATCATCTAAACCCAATTGCTCAACTATTATATCTCTAATTTTTTCAAACATTATAACCTCCAACATAATTTAAAATTTAATTGTAGTTTAATATAATATGGTCAATTTTTCAATATATAATCAAAAAAAGTCCTAAAGTTTTAAAATAATGAATATAAATTTAATATAGAGAATAACTTTAGGAGGAAGAGTAATGAAAAACATAGGATTATTATTATCGTCAATTACAGCTTTTTTTATAATTCTTGGTTGTCTATTTTATAACTCATTGCTTATAGATATGAATAAAATAAAAGATTATGTTAATGAGAGCAATGTTATCTTGCAAGAGGTGATGGAAAATCAGGGAAAAGTTGATGATAAAAAAGGAGAATATATATCTAGATTAATGAAGATAAAAAAGGGAATGGAAAATTCACATACTTCTTTTTTATTTGACAAATATAAAGTAATCAAAACTTCATCTATAGAATTACTAATAGATGTGATAAGTGAGGATAATGAAGAAGATAAAGAGGAATGCTTAAAATTAGTATTTAAAGCAAATAATGAAAGCCAAGATGAGCTAAATACGCTTATGAATAAAAACTTTATTGAAGTAACGTATTTGTGCTTGAAGACATATATTAGTATATAGTAAGATAACCGTTTGACTTTAAGGGGGGAGTGACATGGCGAAGTTAGAAGATACTTTATCAAGATTTTTCGGTGGAGATGATTGTGGATTTAATGGAGGATTACTAATAGTAATAGCTATTGTATTTTTACTTTTAGCTACGAACATATTTGATGATATATTTGACGATGACAGTATATGGATTTGGGTGATTTTAATTATATTACTATTATTCAATTTTGATGATAATTGCTGTTGCTAGTTAAAAGAAAGTTAATAACTCATTTTAGATATGAATTTAGCTTGTATCTGAAGTGGGTTATTTTTTAGTTATAATCTATTACAAATCTGATATCCATATAAAATGTTTAGATAAGTATAAACATATACTTCTTAAATTAGACAAATAAGATTTAAAGTGTTGAAATATTATTTTATGTTGTTTTTTGTAAAAAAAAGTATTATTTTGTAGATTTTACCTATTAATAATTGTTTTTTATATAATGCTATAATGTTATAATGTTATTTGTAAGAAAACGAAGTTAACAGCGAGGGGGAGTTATCATTAAAAAGAGAGTATGGGCGATTTCAGCAATATCACTAGCAGCCGTAGTAGGCCTAATGAATTTTAGTGACAGTATTAACGCTCTTAATAACCAAAAAAAAATAGAAGAGGCACAAGTTGCCAAAGGGATTGAAAAAATAAAAGAATTAGAAAAAAAAGATGTATCACAATCAGAAGAAGAAATTAACCTTGTGCAATCTAGTTTGCAAGGAGTTAATATAAATCAAGAAAATAATAATGAAAAAATTAACTTTATAGATAAATTTTCAAGCTCCGTTATATTGGGAGATTCGAGAGCTGAGTCCATAGTGTCTTATGGAATTTTAAATAATTCATCAGTTGTTGCATATAAAGGAAGAAATCTTATAAGTGCACAAAAAGAAGGAGATATAAATAAAGCTATTAGCTTGGCTCCGACAAATCTTTTCTTAACTTATGGATTAAACGATATGGTAGTATATGGGAATCCCTCCGATTTTATAAAGGAATATGAAAAAGTAATAAAAGATATTCAAAGTAAATTACCAAATACAAAAATTTATGTAAACTCAATTTTTAAAGTTAATAACAAAGCAATAAGTGAATCTCCAGCCTTAAAAAATGTACCTCAGTTTAATGCAGCTATCATAAATATGTGTAATGAGCTAGGTGTCACTTATATAGATGGTTCATCAATAGTTGATGAAAGTTTATATGAGGTCGATGGAATACATTTTAAACCTGGATTTAACAAAAGATGGGTTGAGATGTTAGTTAAAGAGGCTAACTTGTAAAGAAGGAGACAGATATGAAGATAAACTTAAAAAAGAAGTTACTAATGGCTACACTTCTAATAACAACTGTAATTACAGTTGGTTGTGGAGTTAATAATGATCAAAGTGTGGACAAAATAGAAAATGAGATGAAACAGAAAGTAAAATTTGACAAAATGGAAAAAGGAGATAGCAAATCTCTTAAACGTTTTTATAAATTAAATGCCAATGATTACGATGGAGTGATTTTATATACACCACAGTCAACAATGGATGTGAATGAAGTATTAATAGTGAAAGTAAAAGATAAATCTCAAATTGAGCCCTTAGAAGATAGCATTGATTCAAGAATTAACTATCAGCTACAAAGCTTTTCGGGATATGGCCCAGAGCAATGTGCTTTAGTTGATAATTATGAATTAAAATCAAAGGGTAACTTTGTATTTTTTGCTGTCTCTGAAAATGCACAGCAAATAAAAGAAGCATTTTTAGATAGTATTAAGCAGTAGCATTTCAGAGGAGGCGATTAAAATAGTATTCAGTAGTATAGTTTTTTTATTTACGTTTTTACCAATTTCACTTTTAATTTATTATGTTTCACCAAGGAAATTTAAAAATACCGTATTATTTCTAACAAGTTTAATATTTTATGCATGGGGAGAACCTGTGTACATATTCCTTATGATGGGAACAATTATATTTGATTATATTATGGCACTGAAAATAAATAAGTATAAAAGAGATAGAAAGAAAGCAAAGCAATTTTTTATATTTACACTTTTAGTGAATGTGGGAATTTTAGTATTCTTTAAATATGTAGGATTTATAATAGGAAATATTAATGGTATATTTTCAATTAACATTCCTTTTAATGAACTGGCTTTACCTGTGGGAATATCATTTTATACATTCCAAGTATTATCTTATATTGTAGATGTGTATTTAGGCAAAGTTAAGGTACAAAGAAGCTTTATTTCTTTTGGAGCTTATGTTACCATGTTTCCCCAACTAGTGGCAGGACCTATAGTTCAATATGAAACTATAGAAGAACAATTAAATTATAGAGAAGAATCTCTTGAAAAGTTTGGACAAGGTGTGGAACGTTTTATCCAAGGTTTAGGGAAAAAAGTACTACTTGCAAACAGCATAGGAATCATATGGACAACGATAAGTGCCATGAATCTTGGCAGTATGTCAGTATTAACAGCTTGGATAGGAATAATAGCATATACCTTCCAAATATATTTTGACTTTAGTGGTTACTCAGATATGGCCATGGGTTTAGGTAAGATGTTCGGATTTGACTTTATAGAAAACTTTAATTTCCCTTATATTTCAACAAGCATAACTGAATTTTGGAGAAGATGGCATATATCTTTAGGTTCTTGGTTTAGAGAATATATTTATATACCTTTAGGGGGAAACAGAGTTAGTCTAGGAAAACAAATAAGGAATATATTTGCTGTATGGTTTTTAACAGGACTTTGGCATGGAGCAAGTTGGAACTTTATAGTGTGGGGATTATATTATGGTGTAATCCTTTTATTAGAAAAAATGGTATTTGCTAATATATTAGAAAGAGTACCAACATTTATAAAACATATTTATACCATGTTATTGATTATGATAGGCTGGGTATTCTTTGCCAGTCCAAATTTATCTTTTGCTATGGAATATTTAAACGCAATGTTTGGATTTGGAAATCATGTGCTTATGGATAGTGCAGGAATTTACTATTTATACACAAATGCAATTATGTTTGTGATTTTAGGAGTATGTTCTACACCTATTGTAAAAAATATTTTAGATCAAATAGTTGTAAAATCAAAGTTAGGATATGTTAATGGGTCCCTAATAACATATATGGTGATTCTATTTTTAGCTACGGCTTATTTAGTAAATGAAACTTATAATCCCTTCCTATATTTTAGATTCTAGGAAAGGACGTGATTAAATATGAACAGAAAAAATAAAATTAAACAAAAACAATATTATAAAACTTCAGCACTATTATTTATACTTTTTTTAGTATTATTTGTTGGGGCTAATATAATAACTAAGGATAAGACTTTTTCCAAAACAGAAAATAGAATGTTGGCAGGAAAGCCAAAGTTTTTAGTTGATAAATTATTAGAAGGAAGATTTACTTCTAAGTTTGAAGATTATGTAGTGGATCAATTTATAGGAAGAGACTTCTTTACAAATGTGAAGATAAACATGGATAAATTATTAGGTAAAAAAGAATCCAATGGAGTTTTCTTAGGAGAAGATGGATACTTAGTAGAAAACTTTAACAAGCCTAATGAGGAAGCTGTTAAAGAAAATATACAAGCTATAAATAATTTTTGTACTAGATACAAAAACATAAAACAATATATGTTAATATCTCCAACGGCAGTAAGCATTTTAAAGGACAAACTTCCTATGGATGCGCCAATTATGGATCAAGAAGCTTATTTACAATCTTACAAAGATAAACTACCACAAAGCGTATCCTTTGTAGATAACTATAAAACTATGCATGATCATAGAAATGAATATATTTATTATAAAACAGATCATCACTGGACATCTTTAGGAGCGTTTTATTCATATAAAGAATTAGCAAAGTCTATGGGACTTGAAGAAAGGCCAGAGGATTATTACACACAACAAATGGTTTCTAATGACTTCTTTGGAGCATTATCATCAAAAAGTGGATATGATGTTGAAGAAGGAGATAAGGTAAATATCTATCTACCTGCAAAAGAAGATATAGAACATGTGGTAGTAAACTATGTAGAGGAACAAGAAAGAATAGCTACACTTTATAGTAGTGAAGCACTTGAACAAAAAGATAACTACGAAGTTTTCCTAAAAGGAAATCATCCTTTAGTAAAAATAAAAACAGATGCTAATAATAATAAGACTTTATTATTATTTAAAGATTCTTATGCTAATAGTTTTATACCATTTTTAGTTAAAGACTTTAGCAAAATAATAGTAGTTGATCCAAGATACTACTACGAAGATATAGATAGCTTGATGCAACAAGAAAATGTAAATGAAGTATTGTATTTATATAATGCCAATACATTCTTCAATGATACGTCACTATCACCAGTGTTAAATAACGAATAATATAAATACCTTGAGATTAATTTATCTCAGGGTATTTTTTATATGTAGAAATATGATGAACGTTTTATTATATTAAACCATATTTTACTAATAAGAAATTACTTTTGATAATTATATTTTAAGAAAGGACATTGATGTAATAATGGAAAATTTAGCGAAATTTATTAATTTATATAAATCTTATGACAAAAAAGATGAAGACCCAATTAAAAATCAATATAATAATGCTTTTTTTTTAAGAGAAGTACAAAAAGCTTTATATAAGGAAAAAGACAAAAATAAAAAAGATAAGAATCTACCTCAACAGGAGAAAAATATTAAAAAAATCTTAAATTATCTAAATAGATTTATTAATGCAAAATCATATTATGAAAAATTTGAAAGTTATAGAAATATAAAAGGTATAATGCGTGATTTAAATAATATAGAACAAAATATAGATGGTCTACAAATAGAAATAGATAAACTTATATATGATATCGAACTTGAAAATAATGAGTATATTTTAAATTATAATTATATAGAAGAGAAACTAGATGAAATAGTAAGACAGATTGCAAGGGAGAGAATGTAAGTATGAAAGTAATAATTTTTTATCATGAAATACAAAGAGAATTGCAAAATGCATATTTACTAAAGGCAGAGTTACAAAGAAGAGGACATGAGGTATATGTATATCACTATGATTATATAGTAAAGCCAAAGCGAGTTTTGTATTTCACACCAGATGTAGTTATTACACATTGTTTGCATGATCCAAAGACAGTGGAGTGTGTTACAAGAACATTTAATAGTAAGATTACCCGAATAGTTAATCTTCAATATGAACAAGTAATGTCAAATATGTGGGACAAGGCAACATATCAAATTCCCCAAGGTATAGAAAAAAATGCAATGCATTTATGTTGGGGAGAAATGGGTAAAAACAGATTTATATCAAGTGGTATTAGTGAAGACAATGTAAAAGTAGTGGGATGTCTAAATGTGGATATGTGTAGTGAAAGATTTAGAAGTATTTATAAAAATAAAGAACAAATGGCAAATGATTATAATTTAGATAAATCTAAAGAATGGGTACTATTTTTATCAAGTTTTACCTTGGCACAAGTAAAAAAATCTCAACAAAGAGGAATGGGCATAATAGTTGGCAAATCAAATGCTACAGAATTTTGTGAAATAAGTACACAGTCTAGAAAAATAATATTGGAGTGGATTGAAAAATATATAAGCAGTAATGACTGTGAATTTATATATAGACCTCATCCTTATGAAAAAAGAAAGCTTAATAATTTTCATGAATTAGATGAGTTGGAATCTAATAATGAGAGATTTCATGTAATAAAAGAAGATTCTGTTAGAAGTTGGATAAATGTATGTGACAAAATTAATACATGGATGAGTACATCTATAATTGATGCCTATTTTATGAATAAAAGTTGTTCAATTCTTAGACCTGTTAATATTCCTGAATACCTAGATCATGAATTGATGATGAATTCAAAGAAAATAACTAAATATAAAGAATTTTATAATTATAATAAATTTGATAGTAATATGGAATGTACTCTAGATAAAAAAATCATAGATGGTTACTATTTTGTAGATAAAAATAAATATGCTTATGAGAAAATTTGTGATTTGTTAGAAGAGATTGTAGTAAAGAATAGAGTTATGAATTTATATAAATAAATATAATTATTTTCAAATAACACTGCCTAAATAGTACTTTTACTTACAAAAAATGAATATTATATCCTCAGCATGACTGTTGGAATAAAGAAAATTATTTTGATGAGGGAGGAAAACTTATACCAGTTGGATCTGAGTACAGTTCAGGTTCAAATACTCAATAGTTAAGTGTGGAGTAGTTAAGATCTGAAAAGAATAGATTAGAAATATATAAAACTATAAAATTTTTTGATTTTAATTCCTAGATGGTGTTTTTTGTGTGCGTATTTATTTAATTTAATCATGTAACTCAGGAAATATAAAAATTTCTAATCAATATATTGTTATCAATAGAAAATTCCTTCTTATATAAAAATTTTACAAAATATTTATATATTATTTGGTAACATTGTTTTGTTTTGTAGATATATTATATTATAAGCAAATAAAGCTTATAATATTTGAAAGGAGTAAATTTTATGAGTAATAATGGTTGGATGGTTTCAAAACCATCTCAAAACAGTGAGTCACATTCTTGTTCAGGACCAGGTCCTTGTCCAGAACCAAAACCTTGTTCAAAAGAAGAGAATTGTTGTTGTGCAAAAGATATGATAAGAGCTTTAAAATTATTATCTGATCCATCAATAAAAGATAATGTACTATTTGACGAGTTTGCTTTTATAGGTAAAAATTTTTTAGTAGGTACTGCTTTAGAAAGCAATCCAGATGATAATGATAATATATTTGATCCTTATGCTACACTAACTAGCATTGATCCATGTAAATCTAATTTCATAAATATAAGTGGTAACTCTGTTGTATATCCAACTTTAGCTGCTTCTATTTTAGATGCTGAACAATTTCCTATGTCAGTTAATCGAGTATCACTTTGTAACCTGGATGCTATAGTATTCCAATATGACCCAGAAGCTACAGATTTCGAGGACGATTTACAAAAATTACTTGATAAAGAATATTGTTGTCATTGTTGTAAGGATGAAAAATATGGCTGTGGACAAGATATATTTGGATGTATATTCAATCCTTATCGTTTTGGAGATAGCTTTCTTAATTTTACTGCTGGTTGGTTAGCTTGTACAGAAGCTAAAATTTTAGGTAGAGTAGGAAATATATTAGTTCTTGCTAATACAGCATACTATCCGGCTGTGCCTGTGTCTAGAATTTATTTTGTATGTTTAGGATCTATTGGATTCTATAGTGCATATCTAGATTAGAAAATATATTTTTACCTGTAATAGAAGATCAAGAGCATGTTTTATTAAATTATGTAGAAGAAGGCGGCTATACTTGAATGTAAATGAAGTAATATCTTTGTACAATGCCAATACATTCTACAAAGATACATTACTATCACCTGTGTTAAATAACAAATAATAAAAAAGCCTTGAGATAATAACTCTCAAGGTTTTTACATATTAGGAAATTGATAGTGTAATGTTTAATTGATATTTAAATATTACCTTTTTTGTAAAGTAAAAGAGCGTATAGTTGTGTACTGAGGCCTAAAAGTTGGACTTTACACTGGAATGAATTTTCATTCACCTCTTTAATTGTAGGCAATTCTGTAACACCACCATTTATAAATTTAAGATTCCATGTGGCTATAAGTGTACTATTATTTATTCCAAAATGGTTCGCTACTTCTTGTGCACTGGATTTAGTTATTTTCATATAGTTTATAGCATCCATCTTAAATAGTACAGTATAGCAAGTATGTTTACCTTTTCTTTTTTAACCATCTTTGCATAATGAATTATATGTTCTAACACACCTCTGAATTTGTTTCATATTTTGAATTCTATTACTGACTTATATCCAACATTTCCATTTAAATAAGACATAACAACTTTTAGTTTAAAATCAAAATCATATTTTCCCATATAAAAACACCCCAATCGTTAGAATTTTGGTCCAACAATTGGGGTGCAGTGCATTACGGCAAATTTATGAAAGGAATAATCTCTATGTCCAACAAGAATTACGAAATTCTTTGTAAATTAGATTTAAAATAATATAACAGTAAATGATGTAATAAATGCTGTCAGCTATAAATTAATATAATCTAAGATATCTGAGTATATTAATTTATTTACAAAATATAATAGAAGGCATACGTTTAGTAGGGGCACAACATTGCGAGTTCCAGTAAGAGAAAGACAACTGTTTATACTAGGCCTAGTTAATATACTTAAAAGGATTATTATAAGGCTCTAAGTGGTTATTTTAACTATATATAAATATTTAAAAAACTAAAATTTTATGATATAGAAACTCTCTTGAAAAATGCAATGTATGGTTTGTTTATCAACGAAGATAAACATTCTTCTAATGTAGGTTGTAGGTGGACTGATAAATGTGTATGTAAAATAATAAAATTATTAGAAATTAAAAGGCACTTTAAGGATAACTATGACAAATATTTTAAACAAAATACAAGTCCTATAATTGATTTACTACAAGTCTCTTTATGCTCTTAAATTTAAATGTTAAGAAAAGCTTGTGTGATCAGGAAATTATAGTTCGATTTACGATGTTGTTAAGCTCTAGAATTAATTTATATTAACTCATCTAGAAAATGTAAAAAATGTATTTTTGAGCAAGGTCATTGGCTAAAATCTCATAGAGCCCTAGCGGTGGATCAAGTGAAGCAAATTTTTTATAGGTGGTAAATATGTTGAACATTTTATTATATTAAACCATATTGTAATAATAAGAAATTATATATAACAAATTGTACTTACGAAAGGGTGTTGATGTAAGAATGGAAAATTTAGTTGAATTTGTTAATTTATATAAGTCATATGACAAAAAGGATAAAAATCCAATTCAAAATCAGTACAACAATGCTTTTTTTTTAAGAGAAGTACAAAAGGCTTTAATTGAAGAAAAAGAAAAAAGTAAAAAAAAAATAAATAATGTGTTTAATTGCTTTAAAGAATTTATTTATGAAAAGTTTGAAAGTTGTAAAAGTATAAGATATATAATGAGTGACTTAGATAATATAAAAGAAAAGCTTGATGAAATAGTAAGACAGATTGCAAAGGAGATGATGTAAGTATGAAAGTAATAATTTTTTATCATGAAATACAAAGAGAATTGCAAAATGCATATTTACTAAAGGCAGAGTTACAAAGAAGAGGACATGAGGTATATGTATATCACTATGATTATATAGTAAAGTCAAATCGAGTTTTGTATTTTACACCAGATATAGTTATTACACATTGTTTACACGATCCTAAAGCTGTAGAGTATGTTACAAGTACATTTAATAGTAAAATTACTAGAATAGTTAATCTTCAATATGAACAAGTAATGTCAAATATGTGGGACAAAGCCACATACCAAATTCCCCAAGGAATAGAAAAAAATGCAATGCATTTATGTTGGGGAGAAATGGGCAAGAACAGATTTGTATCAAATGGTATTAGTGAAGAAAATGTAAATGTAGTGGGATGTCTAAACGTGGATATGTGTAGTGAAAGATTTAGACGTATTTATAAAAATAAAGAACAAATGGCAAATGATTATAATTTGGACAAATCTAAAGAATGGATACTATTTTTATCAAGCTTTACCTTGGCACAAGTGAAAAAGTCTCAACAAAACGGTATGGGTAAAAGAGTTGGGAAAGCAAAAGCTACAGAATTTTGTGATATAAGTACAGAGTCTAGAAAAATAATACTGGAGTGGATCCAAGAGTATATAAGCAACAATGACTGTGAATTTATATACAGACCCCATCCTTATGAAAAAAGAAAGCTTAATAATTTTGATGCACTAGACCAGTTAGAATCAAAGAGTGAGAGATTTCATGTAATAAAAGAAGACTCAGTAAGAAGCTGGATAAATGTATGTGACAAAATTAATACGTGGATAAGTACATCTATAATTGATGCTTATTTTATGAATAAAAATTGTGCAATTCTTAGACCAGTTAACATTCCTGAATATTTAGATCATGAATTAATGATGAACTCTAATAAAATAACTAAATATGATGAGTTTTACAATTATAATAAGTTTGATTGTAATATGGAATTTACTTTAGATAAAAAAATTATAGATGGTTATTACTCTGTAGATAAAAATAAATATGCCTATGAAAGAATTTGTGATTTACTAGAAAAAATTTATAAAGATAATTTAATTATGAAATTATATCAGTAAGCAGATGTGAATAAATTGTGGGTTATAAAAAGGTTGACAAAATAGTACCTTTATTTACATTGAATGCATATTATAAAGAGAAATGTTTTATAAATACATTAATTTGAATAGTAGAACATTTTTATAAGTATAGTGTTAAAGGAGCAAATATAATGTTGAATAGTAAAGTAATATTAATTACAGGCGGTACAGGATCATTTGGAAAAAACTTTACTAAATTGATTTTAAATAAATATAATCCTAAAAAAATCATAATATTCTCTAGAGATGAATATAAGCAAGATTTATTTAGGAAAGAATTGGCTCTATCAATGCCAGAAAAATTACATTTAGTTAAATTTTTTATAGGAGATGTAAGAGACAAAGATAGACTATATAGAGCATTTGACAATGTAGATTATGTAATACATGCAGCAGCCATGAAACAAGTACCAGCCTGTGAATATAATCCTTATGAAGCAATAAAAACAAATATAAATGGAGCTGAAAATATAATAGAAGCAGCTCTTGATAAAAAGGTAAAAAAAGTAATAGCCTTATCAACGGATAAAGCTGTTAACCCTATAAATCTCTATGGAGGAACAAAATTAGTATCAGATAAATTATTTATTTCAGCCAATGGTTATTCAGAAGAAAAAGGAACAGTATTTTCTATAGTAAGATACGGAAATGTATGTGGAAGTAGAGGTTCTGTTATTCCTTTCTTTAAGAATCTTATAGAACAAAACATAAAAGAATTGCCAATTACAGATTTTAATATGACTAGATTTTGGATTAGTTTGGAGGATGGAATTAAATTAGTTTTAAAAGCATTAGAAGAATCAAAAGGAGGAGAAACATATATATCTAAAATACCATCATTTAAAATAGTAGATTTAGCAGAGGCTATGTTACCAGGATGTGGACTTAGGAATATAGGAATTAGAGAAGGCGAAAAATTACATGAAGTAATGATAACAAAGGATGATTCTAGAACTACTTATGAATATGAAAATCATTATATAATATATCCTCAACTAGACTGGTGGAATAAAGAAAATTATTTTACTGAAGGAGGAAAACTTATACCAGTTGGATTTGAGTATAGCTCAGGAACAAATACTCAGTGGTTAAGTGTAGAGCAGTTAAGATATGAAATGAATAGATTAGGAATATATAAGACATAATTATATTTTATATATAAAAAGGATGTAATAAATATGAGTATATTAAAAAAATATAGATTTGGTCCAGATATATTATTAAAACACTGGATGCTTCATATAAAGTCTCTAAACAAGATGCTAGTAAAGAGAAATATTGGACAATTGGGAGAAAACGTACAGGTAAGACCATATGTAACAATTGTAAATGGAAATAATATTCACTTGGGAAATAATCTTGTATTAAGATCAGGAACACAGTTACATGCAGGTAAAAAGTCTAAAATTATTATAGGAAATGATGTATTAATTGCACCAGATGTATTTATAACAGTTAATAATCATAATTATAAAGATATAAATAAGCCAATTCTCCACCAAGGAGACTCTGAGGAAGGTGTAGTAATAAAAGAAGGCTCTTGGATTGGAAGAGGGGCTACAATATTAAAGGGTGTAACCATTGGAAAAAACAGTATAGTAGGTGCTGGGGCAGTAGTTACTAAAGATGTTCCAGACTACTGTATTGTTGGAGGAGTACCTGCAAAAATTATTAAAAAAATGGACTAAAAATAAAGAAAGGAGGATACAAGATGAAAGATGAACTAGCTATAAATGGTGGCACTCCAGTAAGAAAGGAATACTTATCTTATGGACGTCAGGTTATAGATGATGATGATATTAATTTAGTGGTTAATGTGCTAAAAGGCAATTATTTAACTACGGGTCCAAATGTAAAACAATTTGAAGAAATGGTGGCTAGTTATGTAGGTTGCAAATATGCTGTAGCTGTATCAAATGGTACAGCTGCATTGCATGCAGCTTGTTATGCAGCAGGGATTAAGAAAGGAGATGAAGTTATAACTACTCCTATGACATTTGCAGCTTCAGCTAATTGTGTTTTATATTGTGGTGGAAAACCTGTATTTGCTGATATTAATCCATTTACTTATAATATAGATCCACAAGAAATAGAAAAGAAAATAACTAGCAAAACTAAGGCAATAATACCTGTAGATTTTACTGGTCAAGCAGTGGATTTAGATGAAATTAAAAAAATAGCAGATAAGTACAATTTAATAATAATTGAAGATGCAGCTCATGCAATAGGAACAAAATATAAAGGTGAAAAAGTTGGAAACATATCAGATATGACAGAATTTAGTTTTCATCCAGTAAAAACCATAACTACTGGAGAAGGTGGAGTGATTACAACTAACTCAAAAGAACTTTATGATAAGTTAGTATTATTTAGAACTCATGGAATTACTAGAGAAAAAGAGTTTTTGGTTAATAAAGAAAAGGGTCCTTGGTACTATGAACAAATTGATTTAGGCTATAACTATAGAATCACAGATATACAATGTGCCCTTGGTATAAGTCAGTTAAAGAAATTAGATAAATTTATAGAGAGAAGAAAAGAATTAGTAAAAATGTATAATGAAGAATTATCAAAAATAGATGGAATTATTATTCAAAAAGAAGAAGATTTTTCTGATACTGCTCGCCATTTATATATTATAAAAATAGAGTTAGAAAAATTTAAAGTAGGAAGAAAAGAAATATTTGAAGCTTTACAAGGTGAAAATATAGGAGTTAATGTTCATTACTTGCCAGTGTATTTACAACCTTATTACAAAAAACTGGGGTATGAAGAAGGCTTATGTCCTAATGCAGAAGATTTATATAATAAAATGATTACTTTACCACTACATGCAAATATGAGTGATAAAGATTTACAAGATGTAGTATTAGCAGTGAATAAGGTTCTAAACTATTATAAAAAATAAAGGTGGTAATTTCTATGAATATATTAATTGTAACGACTAAAGAGTGGAATAAATCAAATGCAATTATATATAAATCACAAAATCCACAGTACAATATAGAAATTATAACAGAAAATAATGATTTTACTTTAGAAAATATTAAAAATTTTAATCCAGATATAATTTTTTTACCTCATTGGTCATGGTTAATACCAAAGGAGATTTATGAAGATTATGAATGTATTGTATTTCATATGACAGACCTACCTTATGGAAGAGGAGGAAGTCCACTTCAAAATCTTATTTCAAGGAATATTAAACATACAAAAATTTCAGCACTTAGAGTAGATGGTGGTATAGATACAGGAAATATTTACTTAAAAGAACCTTTAGATTTATATGGAAGTGCAGAAGAAATATTTGTAAGAGCATCTCGTATTATATTTGATAAAATGATTCCCCATATAGTAAATAATAGACCAACTCCTATACCTCAAGAAGGAACAATAGAAACATTTCAAAGACTTTCACAAAAAGATAATGAACTAAAGCCAGAGTTTGACTTAGATAAAATATACAATTATATAAGAATGGTGGATGGAGAAGGATATCCAAATGCGTTTATAAAATTTGGCGACTATAAAATAAAATTTTCTAGAGCTAGTTTAAAATACAATAAAATTGTGGCAACAGTGGAAATTGAAAAGGAGGAAGATTAATTGAGCAAAGTACTTGTAATAGCAGCACATCCAGATGATGAAATACTAGGTGTGGGAGCTACAATAAGAAAACATGTGGAAAATGGAGATGAATGTGAAGCATTAATACTAGGAGAAGGTGTAACCTCCAGATATGATAATAGGGAAAATTATGATGCAGATAAATTAAATCAATTGCAAGAAGATACAATTAAAGCAGGAAAAATAATAGGTTATAAAAATGTATATACAGCAAATTTGAGAGATAATAGATTTGATAGTTATGATTTACTTCATATTGTAAAAATAATTGAAAAATATGTTGATAAAATAAAGCCTGATATTATATATACTCATCATCATGGAGACTTAAATGTGGATCATAAAGTAACTTATGAAGCTGTAATAACAGGAACAAGACCTATATCAGATGAAATTGTAAGAGAAATTTATTGTTTTGAAACAGTGTCATCTACAGAGTGGAGTTTTATAGATAAGTATAAATTTAATCCTAATTATTTTGTAGATGTAACTGGATTTATGGGATACAAATTAGAAGCAATGAAACAATATACAGGTGAATTAAGAGAAAGACCTCACCCAAGATCCTTAGACAATTTATTATATACAGCTAAAAAATGGGGTAGCATTATAAACTGTGAATATGCAGAAGTTTTTGAAGTTGTAAGAATAATAAAGAAATAATATTTGGGGTGTATAAAATATGAAGAAAAAAATAACAGTTATAATACAAGCAAGAATGGGTTCCACTCGTTTACCAGGAAAAGTATTAATGAATATTAATGGTAAAACTGTTTTACATCATGTTATAGATAGAGTTAGACAATGTAAAAATATTGACGACATAATAATAGCTACAACAAATCTGGAAAAAGATGATTTAATAGTAAAGGAAGTGGAAAAAATAGGATGTAAATATTTTAGGGGTAGTGAAGACAATGTGCTAGATAGATATTATGAGGCAGCAACACTTAATAAATCAGATATTATAATTAGAATAACTTCTGACTGTCCACTAATAGACCCTAAAGTAGTTGATGAAATGATAGAGTTTTATATTAATAATAATTATGAAGTGGTTACAAATGCATGTGCTGATAATAGCAAAAGAACTTATCCAAGGGGATTAGATACAGAAATATTCTCCTATGAAGCTTTAAAAGAGGCAAAAGAAAATGCAAAAGAGTCATACCAACTGGAGCATGTTACTCCTTATATTTACGAAAATACTACCCAAATATTTTATTATAAAAACAATATAGATTATTCCAAATATAGATTTACTTTAGATACGGAGGAAGATCTAAAATTAATAAAAGAAATATACAAAAATTTATACTTTGGAGAAAATAATTTTTATCTAAAAGAAGTTATTGAAGTTATGGAAAATAATCCTGATTTGTATTTTATAAATAATAGTATAAAGCAAAAACATATAAAGGAGTAAAAAAAATGATAAGGCTAAGATCTGCAAATTATGAAGATTGCAATTTGTTATATAAGTGGGCAAATGACAGTCAGGTTAGAAAAAATTCTTTTTCTCCCAATGATATAGATTTGGAAAGTCATATTAAATGGTATAAAAATAAAATGAATGATGAAAATACTCATATATTTATAGTATTAAAAGATAATGATGAAGTTGGTCAAATAAGGGTAAACATAAGTGATAATAATGGATTTATTGATTACAGCATAGATGAAAATTATAGAGGTCAAGGCATAGGTACAGAGATATTACAACTGATTAAATTGGAAATTACTAAGGTGAATTTAATAGGATATGTAAAAAAAGAAAATATAGCATCTATGAAGGCCTTTGAAAAAGCTGGCTATGAAAAAATTAAACATGATGATTTTATAGAATATATATATAAATCAAATTTTAATTGAGGTTAGTTATGAAAAGAATAGGAATAAGAGCTGATGGAAACAGTCAAACTGGCATGGGTCACATTATGAGATGTTTAGTTATAGCAAAAGAATTTATAAGAAGAAATATAGAAGTTATATTTTTAGTAAAATATGATGAAAAACTAATTGAAATATTAAATAAAAATAAAGTGAAATATGAAATAATAAAAAGTCAAAATCTAAAAGATGAGGCTAAAGTAGTATGTGATATTATTAAAAATTTAAAACTAGATATGATATTGATAGATTCATACTGGATAAGTAATGAATACTTAGAAGAAATTTATTATAATACAAATTTATTAGTATCCATAGATGATAATAATTTATACCATTACCCTAGCCATATTATTTTAAATGCAAATATATATGCAAAAGATTTAAAATACAAATTAATAAATCCAAATACAAAATTGTTGTTAGGTTGTGACTATGCCATATTAAGAGAAGAGTTTACAAAAGAATCACCAATTATAATTAAAGATAGGGTTGAAAATGTTCTAGTAACAATGGGAGGATGTGATATAAACAACTACACTCCAACAGTATTAAAAAGCATATCAAAAATAGATAAACAAATAAATGTTATAGTAGGACCACAATTTAAAAATATGCAGACTATAAAAAATTTATCCTTAATCAATTCAAATATTAATCTAATAAATAATCCGAAGGGTGTAAAAGACATTATGAAAAAAAATGATGTGGCAGTTTCCGCAGCAGGTACCACTACTTATGAGTTGGGCGTACTTGGTATACCTACCATACTAATATGTCAGGCAGATAATCAAGAAAATATAGGAAGAAAAACAAAAGAGCTCGGAATGATGATTAATCTAGGTAATTTTAATGAAGTGGAAGAGCAACAGATATATAATAACTTATTATATTTAATTAATAACAAATCAAAAAGAGAAGATATGAGTAAAAAATGTATCCAGAACGTGGGAAGAAAAGGTGTAATTAACATAGTAGATGAAATTTTAAATTATAAGTTATAAATATATGGAGGAAAATATGGATATTAAAATTGGAACAAGAATAATAAATGAAAATTCACCATGTTTTATAATAGCCGAATTATCAGCAAACCATAATCAAAATATAGATATTGCAAAACAAACTATAAAAGCAGCTAAAGAAAGTGGAGCAGATGCAATAAAACTGCAAACTTATACTCCAGATACAATGACTATAGATTGTGATAATGAATACTTTCAAATAAAACAAGGAACTGTGTGGGATGGAACAACTTTATATAAATTATATGAAAAGGCATACACACCTTGGCAGTGGCACAAAGGATTGAAGGATTATGCCCAAAGTTTAGGCTTAATATTTTTTTCTACACCTTTTGATAAAACTGCTACTGATTTTTTAGAAGAATTAAAAGTGGATGTATACAAAGTAGCATCTTTTGAAATAACAGATATACCTCTTATAGAATATATAGCATCAAAGAAAAAACCAATGATAATATCTACAGGAATAGCTACATTGGAAGATATAGAATTGGCTGTTGAAACATGCAAAAAAGCAGGAAATGAAGAAATAATTTTATTAAAATGTACTTCATCATATCCTGCAAAATTGGAAGATTCTAATTTATTAACAATATTAGATTTAAAAGAGAGATTTAATGTTATATCAGGGTTGTCTGATCATAGCATGGAAATGGAAGTACCAATAACAGCAGTAGCTTTGGGAGGAAAAGTAATAGAAAAACATTTTATACTAGATAGAAATATGGGAGGACCAGATGCAGGATTTTCCATGGAGCCAGAAGAATTTAAAAAAATGGTGGATTCTATTAGAAAAGTTGAAAAAGCTCTGGGTACAGTAGATTATGAGCTGACTGAAAAGAAAAAGAAAAACAGAGAATTCTCTAGATCTTTATTCATAGTAAAGGATATAAAAGCAGGAGAAATTATAACGCAAGAGAATGTAAAATCTATTAGACCAGGATTTGGAATGCATCCTAAGTATTACAATTATATTTTAGGCAAAAAAATAAAACAAGATACGAAAAAAGGTACTCCATTAACTTTTGAAATAATAGAGTAATTAGAGGCAAAGTTAATCTTACTAAAGAGCCTCTATGCAGAGGTATGATTTTATATTTCTGTATAGAGGTTATTTAGAGTGCTTTCATATTTACTTATCTTTCAATTTTTTAATTATACAATTATGAATATTTATGATTTAGTAGTTACAAAATAGAAAGTCACCAAGTTTTTCAGTGACCTCTCTTAAGTAAGTAGCCTTTTTTGTGTAGATGATTATTAAAATAGAAAAATATTAATTTTGTAAAATTAATATTTTGGCGAAAAACTGTAACAAAATAGCCAATAAAATCATATTTTAAAGTAATAAGCAAGAAGCTTATTAAATATCAAAAAAGGAGAAGATATTATGTCAGAAAATACAAATCTTTCTAGATTATTTGGCGGTTTTGATTGTGGTTGCGGTGGAGGATTTTTATTACCATTAATAGTTATATTTTTAATATTTATGGTTGGAGACGATTTACTAGAGTTCATATTCTGTGAAGACTCAGCAATAATATGGATAATATTAATCGTAATGTTACTATTCTTCCTACAAGAAGATGACTGCTGTTGCTAAATAAGCAAAAGCTATGAATTGGAAATATAAATTTTCAATTCATAGCTTTAATTTTTACATAAGACATTCATTTGATTTAATGGAAGCTATTCCGCCATCTAAAACTTTTGCATCTATACCAAGATACTTTGCGTATGCCCATAGAGTAGGGCTTCTAAGTCTCCCTTTTGAACAGGCGATAACAATTTTTAATTTTTTGTTATTAGATATTTTTAATAATTCTAATTTTATCTTTTTTATATTTTTTAACAAACCATAGATTATTACTATCTCCGCAATAATTAAATATTTGTGAAGAAAATCATATTGAATTTTATTAATAATGGGTACGTTGTATTGCAATTTTTTGTCAGAGTTATATTGATCCTCAGTTCTTGCATCTATTGTAATTTCATCAGTAATATCATTGTATTTAACTAAATATTTTTTTAAAAATATTCTCATGAATTTATCTAATGTTAGTATCTTAATCCCTCCAAGTTAAAGTTTGTTTTAAGTATTTTATCATATATAAAGCCTATTTCCTATGTAAATTTAAAGGGAATTTTAACTTTTTAAGATTATAGGTAACACTTTTATTTTTTAAACATATTATATAATAGAAGTGTTTTGCCAATTGTCATCTAGTGTACTTACATAAGCTAGGTAAACTCTTTTATGGTAAAGGGAGGTAATTACAATGAATAGTAGTTTGACTAGAATGTTTGAAGGTTTGGGAGGAACAGGCTGGTGGATAATAGTCCTATTCTTTTTATTTTTAGCTTTTCAAGAATGCTGGGCTGAGATCTGTATAACAGACTGGATCCCATTTTTGATTTTACTACTAATTGTTTGCTCTTGTGGTGTTAGTGATAATGATTGTAGCTGTATGGAAAATGATGTGGACTACGATTGCAATTGCTAACTAAAGAGTAAAAGTAATACCTAGTTTAAGGTGGACTACTGCATATATATAAAGATCTTTTGCAGTAGTTCATCGTAAATTAAAAGTGTTAATAAAAATATAAAAAATATTTATTAAGTCAAAGATAAAAAGATTATCACAAATAATTAAATTTGCATATTATATGTTAAGAGCGAGAGCTCGAGGAATATAATAAAAATATATATCAACAGGAGGTATACAACAATGTTAGACAGATTATTTGGAGATGATGGATTCTTTGGAGCAGGAGCTTGGTGGATAATAGTATTATTCTTCTTATTCTTAGCTTTTGGAGATTCTTGGTGTGATATAAATATAATGGATTGGATACCATTCTTAATCATACTATTAATACTTTGCAGTTGTGGTGACTGCTTCTAGACTAATCAACTAATAAATCATAATAAGTAGGGGGACAAAATAATGTTAGATAGACTATTTGGTGGCTGTGGATGCGATGATGGAATGTTTGGAGGATGGTGGATAATAGTATTATTCTTCTTATTCTTAGCATTCCAAGATTGCTGGGCAGAAATAGATATTTGTGCTTGGATACCATTCTTAATATTATTATTAATAACAGTAAGTTGTGGTGGATTTTTAGACGACGATTGTTGCTAATTTAATCAAATTTACAGTTAATAGAAAAAATAAATAAGGGTTAGCGTTAACTTATATTTTATAAGTTAGCGCTAGTTTTTTGTGATTGTATAAAAATAGTATTAATATATATGAATAAAATAGCAAAATTGTTAAGATTCAGTTGTATGAAAATATGTAAAGAAATATAATTAAGATAAGTACATAATAATTAATTTTAACATAAAACTTTTATTGAAAAAATTAGGGGGTACTTCATTATGAACAATGATTCGTTAAAAGAAATGGGCTTTGCAACTAAGGCAATTCATGCAGGAACTATAGAAAACACACCAGGAACATTAGCAACTCCAATCTATCAGACTTCAACATTTTATTTTGACTCTGCCGAGCAAGGTGGTAAAAGATTTGCAGGAGAAGAAGGGGGATATATTTATTCACGACTTGGGAATCCAACAACAAAGGTTTTAGAAGACAAAATAGCCATGCTAGAAGGTGGGCAGGCGGCTGCTGCCATGTCTTCAGGAATGGGAGCTATATCTTCAGCTTTATGGACGCTTTTGAAAGCAGGAGATCATGTGGTAGCATCAAACACTTTATATGGATGTACTTTCGCACTACTTAATCATGGATTAACGAGATATGGTGTGGAAGTTGATTTTGTTGATGTTACAGATCCAGAAAATATTAGAAAAGCAATGAAGAAAAATACAAAGGTAGTTTATCTAGAAACTCCAGCAAATCCAACTATGTTAATTACAGATATAGAAGCAGTAAGTAAGATTGCTCATGAAGTAGAGGGATGCCAGGTTATGGTGGACAATACTTTCTGTTCACCTTATTTACAAAGACCACTTGAACTTGGAGCGGACATAGTGGTTCATTCTGCAACAAAATATATAAATGGACATGGTGATGTTATAGCAGGTATAGTTGTGGGTAGAGAAGACTATATAACTCAAGTGAAAATGTTTGGTATAAAAGATATGACAGGAAGTGTTTTAAGTCCTAATGATGCCTTTTTAATGATAAGAGGAATGAAAACACTTCAAATAAGAATGGATAGACATTGTTCCAATGCTATGGAAGTTGCAAAATTCTTAGAATCACACCCTGCAGTAGAGAAGGTTTACTACCCAGGACTTGAAAGTTTTGAAGGTCATGAATTAGCTAAAAAGCAAATGAGTCAGTTCGGAGGAATAATGGCATTTGAAGTAAAAGGTGGAGTAGAAGCTGGTAAAAAATTAATGAACAGTCTTCATCTTTGTATATTAGCAGTAAGTTTAGGAGATGCAGAAACTCTAGTGGAACATGCAGCCTCTATGACACATTCTCCATATTCTAAGGAAGAAAGAGAAGCAGCAGGAATAAGTGACGGTTTAGTTAGAATTTCTGTTGGCTTGGAGGATGTAAAAGACATTATAGATGATTTAAAACAAGGGCTAGATCAACTGTTATAAGTTTATTATATTTTTACTAATACATTAAAAAAAAAGCTACCCAGAGGTAATTTTGGGTAGCTTTTACTATTGTACATTAGTGTTTTGGGTAAAATAATATGGGTATCTTAATAGATATGTGAAAAAGAGGGTATTTATTTTTTTTATTTTTTGCAAAATAAGAATAATACAAGTAAAATAAATAAGAGAAGTTTTACATACACAAAATTCATCAGGAGGATGGTTATGAGAAAAATAGACATAAATGAACTGCAAGAAGAAGTAAGCAGATGTTTAAATTGTAAAAAGCCAAGATGTAAGGCAAATTGTCCTGTGGAAACGCCAATTCCAGAAATAATAGACCTTTATAAAGCTGGTAATATAGAGGAAGCTGGGCGAATCTTATTTGAGAATAATCCCCTATCAGCAGTGTGTGGAGTTATATGCCCTCATGAAGATCAATGTTTAGGCAATTGTATTAAAGGAATAAAGGATAAACCAGTGAAGTTTCATGAGCTAGAGACTCATATATCTAGTGAATATTTAAAAAATGCAAGATTTACACAACACAAAAAACTGGAAGATAGAATAGCAATTGTAGGTTCAGGACCTGCAGGAATTACTTTAGCATTTAACTTAGCTAAAAGAGGATACAAAATCACTATATTTGAAAAAAACGAAGCCATAGGTGGAGTGCTTAGATATGGAATACCTGATTTTAGATTATCAAGAGAAGTATTAGATAATATAGAAAAAAGACTTTTAGATTTAAATGTGAAAATTAGATATAATGCTTTAGTTGGACCAGTTTTAACAATAGACAAATTGTTAGAAGATGGATACAAGGCAATATTTATAGGTACTGGAGTATGGAATCCAAAACCACTTAGAATAAAAGGTGAAAGTTTAGGTGACGTTCACTATGCTATTAACTACCTAAAATCACCAAAGTCATTTAGATTAGGTGACAAAGTTATAATTATAGGAGCTGGAAATGTGGCAATGGATGCAGCAAGAACTGCAAAGTACTATGGTGCAAAAGAAGTTACTGTTGTTTATAGAAAAGACTTTGAGCATATGACAGCTACAAATGCAGAAATAGAAGATGCAAAAGAAGAAGGAGTTAAATTTGAATTATTTAAGTCTCCTGTGGAAATAGTAGATGAAGGTGTTGTATTTATTGATACAAAGTTTGTTGAGGAAGATGGAAAAACTAAGATGGTCAATGTGGAAAATTCAGAAAAGCTAATGGAAGCAGACTCTGTAATAATTGCTGTTAGTCAAAGTCCAAAAAACAATATTGTTTCAAACACAGAAAATCTAGAAACAAATAGACATGGTTTGCTTGTTATAGATGATATTGGACACACAACAAAACAAGGCGTTTTTGCATCTGGTGATGTGGTTACAGGAGCAAGAACAGTAGTAGAAGCTGTGGCTCATGGTAAAAAAGTTGCTGATTCTATTGATGAATATTGTAGACAAAAATAATTAAATATATAGATAAAATAGCTAGATTGAAATATGAAATATTTCGGTCTAGTTATTTATAATTTTGATACAAAAAATGCAAATTACACACTGACTAAAAGGTTACAAAGTGGTAAAAAGAGAAATTTTTTTGAAAAAAACTGTTGCTAAGTGAATGAATTGAAAACACTGGTGTGTAGGTTTGGAAAATAAGAACATTTATTCAATGATGTTACTTATTTGTAAATTTTTTACTGTTAACCCCTTTAAAAAGTTACAGAAATGTAATATAATACATATATAAAGTTAAAAGAAAACAGAGACAGAAATAATTTTTTATGTAAAATAGAGTCCTGAAGATTAATATAGGGGGAAGACGTATGTTCAAAAAAACTTTAAAAGTGACAGCACTTTTATCGTCATTGGCGATAATGGTAGGCATAGCTAAGCCTATAAATGTTGATGCAGCTACTACTTATGTAATGGCAACAGGAAGTGTAAATGTTAGAAGTGGAGCATCAACTAAATATAAATCAATAGATAAACTTAAAAAAGGTAAAGCAGTAAAAGTATTATCTTCAAAAAGTGGATGGTACAAAGTACAACTATCTGGTAATAAAACTGGATGGTCTAGTAAAAAATACTTAACTACTACAAATGCTTCAGCAAAATCTAATGTAAACGTTAGAAGCGGGGCATCAAAAAAGTACAAAGTTGTAGATAAACTTAGCAAGGGAGAAAAGGTAAAAGTATTATCTTCTTCAGGTGATTGGAACAAAATACAATTTGATGGTAATCAAGTTGGATGGTCTCACAAGAACTATATAAATAAAACAAGTTCATCAAGTTCATCAAATTCGGGATCATCAATAAATGTTGCAAGAAAACTTACTGTTAAAGCTTATGCATATACAGGAGGAGGATACACAGCAACAGGAACAAAAGCAAAATATGGAACATTAGCTGTAGACCCAAAGGTAATTCCTTATGGAACTAAAGTTTATATAAAAGAATTAGATAAAGTTTTCACTGCTGAAGATTGTGGTGGTGGAATAAAAGGAAATAAAGTAGATATATATATGAATTCACAGTCTGCTTGCAGAAACTGGGGAGTTAAAACAATAACACTACAAATATTAAAATAACTAAAAAGAGTAAGGTATGTAGCCTTACTCTTTTTACGTGAATTTCATAACAATTATGCTTCCTCATTGTAGACTATATTTATAACATAGTCCCAACATGTATTTTTCAAAGCGAATATAAATTGACCATTTCTATCAGTAAATGTGAAAGATAATGGAATTGTTTCATTAGTTTTTGGATCGATGTAGGATAAAACAGCAGCAGCACCATTTACAGGTCTATGATTACTAAATAAAACAGTACCTATAATTACGGAACCCATCTGTCTTTTTAACACAGATACTTTGCTAACTAATTCGCCTTGATTAATTCTTACATTCATAGTATCTTTAAAAGTTCCCATATACAATTCTCCATTAAATCAGATTATTTGGGGCGTAAACAATTATTCTATAATTTTTATCTTTTCTTAAGACTAGAGAAAAGCCAAAATATCCTTCCTCATTTGTATATACAATACTTTTATCTATGATTTGACCTTCTTGGCTACTATACTCCTGTAAAACAACGGCACATCCCTTAATAACTTTACCTTCCTTATTTGTAACAGTACCAATTATTACTGAATTTATCTCCTTTTCTAAAATAAATATTTTATTTATTAAGACGTTATCCTTAATCTCATTTTTTTTTATTGTGCAAGTTATTACTTTATAACTCATAGCAACTCCTATTATCGTGGATTAGGCTATAAAAGCCTAATCCATGATTTTTAATTATTTTGATTTATTATCTGAGGAGTCTGTGGTGGAAGAAGTTGGATTATTTTCTACATCATAATCAATTTGAATATTAAAAGAAATTTCACCTTTATTATCAATATCATTTGAAGAAAATGAATTCTCACTTTTTTCACCATTTATACTTAATTCCTTTATACCAACTTTAGTATATTCTTTTCCATCAATTATTTTTGTTTCCATAGACTTAAGCTACCTCCATATTATTAACCATAATTAGAAGTTATTAAGATAATGTGTTTGGAGTATAAACATCTAGTTGATAAGTTGTCCCAGCATCTGTGCTGAATTCATAAGGAATACCAAATTTGCCATCTACATTAGTATAAGCAATAGCAACATTTGTAGAACTAGCTGGAGTAGTAGTTATTTCTACCAGTACTACAGCTGCACCCTCAATAGGAACACTACTATCTGCAACAGTACCACTAGCTAAAGAATAAGTTTCATCAGTTAATGTTGGATTGGATGCTATAATCACACCAGCGCTTCCTTCAGCAGGAGCTGTAACAGATAATTCAGACATTTTAAAAATAGCCATATAAAGATCACCCTTTTTTATATAAATTAATAGATTTATTAATCTACTAATTTATATTATTAATTAAGGCTACAAAAAGTTACATAAGAAGACAAAAATAAAGAATATATTTGGCTGTTTTTGCGATAAAGAATTATTGTCAAAAAAGAGTATGTATTAAGAGAGGACTTTATTTTTAACAAAATAAGAAGTAATATATTAGTATAAAAATTTAAAGGGGGGATATTAAATATGTTTAACATAATGATAATAGACGACAATGAACAACTACAAAATGAACTGGGGAATATGTTATTTAATAATGGTTATTTAGTAACAAAAATAAAAGAATTTAATAATATATCTTCCCAAGTGGAAAATAATAACCCAGATTTAATATTGTTAGATATAAACTTGCCAAATGAAGATGGATTTAAAATTTGTACAGAGATAAGAAGTTTTTCAAAGGTGCCAATTATATTTATTACAAGCAGAGATACAAATGTGGATGAACTTATGGGAATTACCCTGGGGGGAGATGACTTTATAACAAAGCCATATAACACCCAAATACTTTTAATTAGAATATCTTCCTTGTTAAAAAGAGCTTATCCCAATGATAAATCCATGGATATTATAAAATATAAGGGGTTAAAGCTTAACATATTATCAAGTACTTTAGAACATGATGGAATGACTGTGGAGCTTACTAAAAATGAGTTGAAGATTTTGCACTATTTACTTAATAACAAAGGAAAGATAGTGTCTAGAGTAGATATTATGGAATATTTATGGGATAGTTATTTATTTGTAAATGATAATACTTTGACTGTTAATATAACAAGAATAAGAAATAAGATAGAAGAGATTGGCCTAAGTGATTTTATAAAAACTAAAAGAGGCCAGGGATACATAATATGAGTTTAAAAGAATACTTAAAAAATAAAATTAGCGTAATATTTATAAATCTTATCTCATTAATAACACTTGTTGTTTTCTTGTTTAGTATTGGAAATACTTTTGAAAGTGTAAAAATTATTGTAATTTCTTGGATTATAGTACTTACATTATTTTTTACTTTTGAATATAAAAAAAGAAATGATTATTTCAATGAAGTTTTAAAATGTACAAATAATCTAGATAAGAAATATTTAATTAGTGAGATTATAGATGTACCTCCCTATGTGGATGCTGTTCCATATTATTATTTGTTAAAAAAATCTAGCAAGTCCATGAGAGAAGAAATTAATAAAATACAAAAACAACGTAAAGATTATAAAGAATATATAGAACAGTGGATACACGAAGTTAAAACACCCATATCATCTATTAAATTAATAGAAGAAAACAATAAAACAGCTACTTCTAGAGCAGTACTACAACAATTAGAAAATATAGATGCTTATGTTGAGCAAGCTTTATTTTATGCAAGAAGTGAAGATGTGGAAAAAGATTATCTTATTAAAGAAATATCTTTAGAAGAATGTGTAAATAGGGTTATTATAAAAAACAAGCAACTATTGATTTTAAACAGTATAGATATTGAAACTGAAAATACAAATAAAAGCATTTATTGTGATAGCAAGTGGTTAGAGTTTATAATAAATCAAATTCTAGTTAACTCTGCAAAATACAGAAAAAATGAATCGCCTATTATAAAAATATACGCTAAGGATATTAAAAATGGAACACAACTAATTATAGAAGATAATGGTATAGGAATACCAGAAAATGAAATAAATCGTGTATTTGAAAAAGGATTTACAGGAAATAAAGGACGAACAAATACTAAATCAACAGGAATAGGACTGTATTTGTGTAAGAAACTATGTGATAAACTGGGGCTATTAATATGCATAAGCTCTAAAGAAAATAAATATACAAAAGTTATTATTACTTTTCCAAAGGGAAGCTTTTGTAAGTTTGAAAAAAAGGATCTTACTTAAGTTCCTTTTTTTATGCAGAAAATAATGTTTAATTACCGTTTATATATAAATAAATACCGTTTGTGTAATAGCTATGGATATTTATATAAAAAGAACTTATTATATAAACATTGATAAATATTGGAAGGGGTAGAGTGTTGAAAGTAAAAGTTGAAATTAATCCGTTATATAGTGAAGTTCATGCAATTTTAAAATATAATAGCATGACTAAAGAAATAGAAGACCTCAAAAATATATTAGAATCTTACAACAATGTATTGATGGGATATAGTGATGATAGTATGACTCTATTGCAATATAATGAAATTTATCGTATATATACTGAAAATCAAAAAGTATTTGCGATAACAAGTAAAGGTAAATATTTATTAAAGATGAGACTTTACGAAATAGAAATTATGCTATTAAAACATCAATTTATAAAGGTATCTAGATTTGAAATTATTAATGTGATGCAGATACAAGAATTGAAAAATTTATACAGTGGAAATATCAAAATAATATTTAAGTACGGAGAAAGTACATTTGTTTCAAGGCGATTTGTATCTCAAATTAAAAAAAACTAGGAATATAGGAGAATAAGATTATGAATAAATACTTTAAAAGGGGAATTTTAGGATTTTGTTTAGGTATAACAGCAAGTATATTTATATCTTTATTAGTATCTCTAATTATAGGAGATGGAGTGTTTCATTATGTTTCAAATAAGCTGATGATATATATAAATAATGAACTTATTGCAGTGAGTATTCAAGTGTTTTTATCAGGAATATTAGGCTTAGTTATTAGTATATCAATGCTATATTTAAAAATGGAAAGTTGTAGCTTACTACATCAATCCATCATACACTTCACTATTATGTTAGTTTTAATGACATATATATTTTTATTAACGTCTTTATCATTTTTAGTGTATTTTATAATATTAATTTTACTATATTTTATTATTTGGAATATACAGTATTTAGTTTATAATTATAACGTAAATAAGATAAATAAAGAATTAAAAAAAATAAATGGTGAAAAATACAGTAGTATTAATAATCCTAATAAAATAGTTGATAAAAGTTTACCTATACTTTTAATATCATATTTAATATTAATTGTAGTATTTGTTATATATGATTTTTTAGAATTTGATCTACCTATCTATTTAAAATATTTAGTTTTAATTGTAACATCTGCAGTTATGATATTAGAAAATGTAAGATTAATTAAATCTAAGAATTATATTAATTCTATTTTAAAGGTAATATCTCCAGTGGTTTCAACTGTATTAATGATATTAGTTTTAGTAACAAATTATAGTAGCTTTATAGTATTTTGCAAGGAGCATAGTATACAGTCCACAAATTTAAGTGAAGTGTATATAGATGGTTTAAAAGTTGGAAATAGTTTAGAGAAATTTGATAATACCGAATACACAGAGACAGATAGATACAATGATGAAAAATACAGTTTCATATCAGAAGAAATTATGATAGCTAATAAAAATTATAAAATTAGTGAAATTTATGGTCGAGTTGGAAAAGTAGATATAATTGTTAATGGTGAGAGCGTTGTAGATGATTTAAACGACATAGTATCTAAGTTAGGAAATAATTATGTGAAATCTAATTTTGATAGTGAGCAATTATTAAAACAATATATTTATGTAGATAAGGTTAATGATATTAAAGTAAGTTTTATTTATAGAGACCATACTTATAAAGATAAGAGTAATAAACTTGAATATGTAATTATAAGCAAGTGGTAGAGATTTTTACTATATGGCTTTTATCAATGAGAGGTGTAATACTATGACATGCTTTATACAATGAACTAAAAGAATTTGTATTATATTTAATTAAATTTCCTACTATATAAAATGAATAAACTACATTTTATATAGTAGCTTTTTTATGTAATAGACCACTAGGTGACAACATCGTAACTTTAAAGTAACATTACATCGAATCAGCTAATAAGAAAATAAGGTAAGATAAAGGGGAGGTGATATTGATGAGTGAAATACTAAAAATAGAAAACATAGAAAAATATTATGGTAACAAAGGAAATATAGTTAAGGCGATAGATGATATAAGTTTTAACGTGGAAAGGGGAGAATTTATAGGGGTTATGGGTCCATCAGGATCGGGAAAGACAACATTGTTAAATACCATTTCCACTATAGATGAAGTTAGTTCTGGTCATATTTATTTAAATAAGCAAGACTTAACAGAAATAACTCCAAAGAAGATAGCAAAGTTTAGAAGAGAAAATTTAGGATTTATTTTTCAAGATTTTAATTTATTAGATACTTTAACTATACATGAAAATATTGCACTGGCCCTTACAATTAATAGAACTAAAAAAACAGAAATAGATGAAAAAGTTCTAAATGTGGCAAAAGAATTGGGAATTGAAGATTTACTTTCAAAATATCCTTACGAAGTATCTGGAGGGCAAAAACAAAGAACTGCTTGTGCAAGAGCATTAATAACAAATCCAAAGATTATTTTAGCTGATGAGCCAACAGGGGCCCTAGATTCTAGGTCAGCACAAATGCTTATAGAGATGATTTCAAATATGAATAAAGACTTAGGAGCTACAATATTAATGGTAACTCATGATTCATTTACAGCAAGTTATTGTGATAGGATTTTATTTATTAAAGATGGAAAGATTTTTACTGAGCTAATAAAAGGTAAAAATAGTCGTAAGCAGTTCTTCAATCAAATATTAGATGTGGTTGCATTGTTAGGTGGTGACGTTAGGGATGTACGTTAAATTAGCACTGGGAAATGCAAAAAAATCAATTAAAGACTACTTAATATATTTTATAACTATAACTTTATGTGTAAGTTTATTTTATGCTTTTATGTCTTTATCAAGTTCAAGTTATGAACTTATAACAGAAAAGTCCTATAAATTTGAGGTTTTAAAAGCTATATTAAAATATTCAACTTATGTAATAACAGGAGTTTTGATAATCCTAGTTGGTTATGTAAATAAATATATGATGAAAAGAAGACAAAGAGAATTTGCTACATATATATTACTTGGAAGTGAACAAAAAAGTGTGGCTTTAATGTTTTTTATTGAAACATTAATAGTGGGGATAATGGCTATAATATGTGGAATATGCATAGGGACTTTGTTTTCACAAGTAGTAACGGCAATAGTTTTAGTTACAGCAAAACAAGAGGTAGTATTTAACTTTAGGTTGTATATGGATACTGTGGTTATAACATTTATATTTTTCATATCCATGTTTTGTATAATAGGAGTTTACAATATTAGAGTTTTAAGAAAATTAAAGCTGATTAATATGATGAACATGGAGAAGAAAACAGAGTTTCAATTTAAAAGAAGTGGTAAGTTTTATGCAATAATATTTGGATTGTCAGTAATTTTATATAGTGTGGGAGGATACTGTACTTATAAACTTATTAACAATAATGGCTACTCAGCAGTGGATTATAAAAATGGATTGATTTTTCAAGTAATATCCTTAGTAAGTTTTATAGTAGCTACATACTTACTCTTTTATTCTATAGCATATATAATAATTTTTATAAAAGAGAGATGTATTAATTTTAAATACGAAAATACAAATCTTTTTTTAATAGGAGGTATAGTATCAAAAATAAAAACAGCCCCAATACTAATGGCTACCATTTGTATAACTTTTTTAGGGGCAGCTATTAGTTTTATGCTAACTCTTGTAATGAGTCAATGGAGCTTAGGATATTTGGACTATAGAGTACCTTTTGATATAGATGTGAGAAATGAATATAGTTATAGACTTGATGAAAATACAAGTTTAAAGGATATTAAGGACATACCTAAAATAAATTATGATGAAGTTATAAAATACTTAAATGATAATAATTATGGTGTTGAAGAGTACTGTCAGGTGGAAAAATACTTTTTGAATAAAGAAGATTTTTATATAAGAGATGTGGAGAATATACCTGTAGTTGCAGTGAAATTAAGTGATTTCAATAAGCTAAGACGTATGTTGGGTTATAAGGAGATTTCCCTAAGAGAAAATGAATTTACTACCCAGTGGCAAAAAATCATAAAGGAAGATGATATAAAAAAATCCATAAATAAAGATTCAACCATAAATGTAAATGGGAAAAAATTAAATATTAGTCATACTGGTTATTACACGGAATGCTTTGGAGAGGGAATTTACAATATTCACTCAGATCACATTATAGTATTACCAGACAAGCTATGTGAAAATCTAACCATTGCAAGTACTAATTTGTTAGTTAATACAAAGAATGAAGTAGATTTTGAGAAAATCATAGAATTTAAAGATAATTATATATACAATTGGTTTAAAAATAATAATAAGAATTTAACAAAAAAATATAAAAATAAAGATATAAGTGAATATTTAATTGATACTAGAGTGAAATCTTTTGAAACTAATAATATTTTAAATGCAACTTTAGCCATGAGGATTTTAGGAATATATTTGGGTACAGTTTTACTTATGATTAGTTTAACAGTTCTTGCCCTTCAGCAACTTTCTGATTCCATAGAACACAGCAGTAGGTTCAATATTCTTAAAAAGTTGGGAGTAGAGGATGAAGATATTAATAAAATAATTTTAAAACAAATATCCATATATTTTGTAATTCCCATATTTATAGCTTTAATTGGTTTTGTAATATTTATATCTAATTATTATATTTTAAATTCTGATATAATTAATTCTTATATAGGAGATAAGGTCTTTTTAATTAACATTGTGATAGCCATGATTTTGATGATATTTATATATGTGTGCTATTATGCAGGTACTTATTACACATTCAAAAGAAATATAAAATCTAAAGAATATTAAAATATATAAAAAAGTCAGGTAGATAAAATTAATCTACCTGACTTTTTTTATTAAATTTCATATATCTTTAACACTTCTATTTTTAAATATTACGATTTAATTATCAAAATGATAATAAAAGTATTGAAATTAAAAAAATAAAATGTTACAATTCAATTATCAAAATGATAATTAGAAAATTAGTGGGAGGAAGAAGATGAAGTTAAAAAGAAAATTATTAGCACTAGGACTAGTGGGTACTATGGTTTTTGGTGTTGGATGTTCTGCATCACAGGAATCATCTAGCAGTTCTAGCATAACAACAATGAGTATAGCAGCAGGTGGGGACGCAGTTAATCTAAATCCACTTTATGCAAATGATAGAGTTTCACTAACAGTGATGAATGCTTTATATAATCCATTATATGTTGTAGATAAGAAGGGTGAGAAAACATTCTATCTAGCAGAGGATGTTAAAGTATCAGATGATTTTTTAACATATACAGTTAAATTGAAGTCTGGTTTGAAATGGCATGATAATGAAGCTTTAACAGCAGATGATTTAATATTTACTATGGAAAGTATATTAGATGAAAATCAAGCATCAATAAATAGAGGCAAATTTGTTATAGAAGATACAGCAGTAGAGGCAACTAAAATAGATGACACTACAGTAAAGTTTAAATTACCCGTAGTATCTACTTCATTTGAAACTATGCTAGGAAATATAAGAATAATACCTAAGCATATATATGAAGGAGAAAAAGATTTAGCTAAAAGTGAAAAGAATAATTCTCCAGTAGGTAACGGTGCATACAAATTTAAGGAATACAAAACTGGAGAGCTAATAACTTTAGAAAGATTTGATGATTATTATGGGGAAAAAGGAAATTTACAAACTATTACATATAGGGTAATAGCTGATTCCAACTCTGCTAATATGGCCCTTCAAAATGGAGAAATTAATGCTAAATATGTTCAACCAGATGAAATATCAGACATTGAAGGAAAAGATAATATTGAATTAATAGAATTTGATGAAGGCATGGTTGATAACCTTATATTTATGCAAAATATAAATGACACTTTAAAAGATAGTAAGGTAAGACAGGCTTTATCTTATGCTATAAATAAAGACGAAATAATTACAGCAGCATATAAATCAGAAGAATATGCAAATAAAGCTTATTCATTATTTGCATCAAACACAATGTCTTACATTGACCATGTTGAAAAATATGAGCAAGACAAAGATAAATCTAAAAAGTTATTAAAAGAAGCTGGAGTAAGTGATCTAAAATTAAAATTAGCTTATTCTACTCACAAAACTCAACAAGAAAAAACAGCTTTAGTTATACAAAGTAACTTGAAAGATGTTGGAGTGGAAGTGGAATTAAAACCAATGGAGAAAAGTGCTTTCTATGGTGAATTATTTGATGGTAAAAATTCAAGTTTTGATTTAGCTTTAAATGGTTATGTAATGGGAAGTGAGCCAGCAGAATATGCTTCACTATTCATAAGTGATGGAAGTGATAATATGTCTGGATATGCTAATAAAGAAATAGATAAGAAATTCAAAGAAGCTTTAAAAGAAACAGATAATGATAAAAGACATGCTTTATACAAAGAAATACAACAAATTTTAGCGAAAGATGCAGCACTTTACCCAATAAGCTACCCTAAATCAATAATAGCAGTGGATAAGAAATATGATACAACAAAAGCAAATTTAGCACCTGTATTTATGTTTAGAGATTTAAATGGTATAAAAGTTAAAAACTAATATGACATGAAAAATAGCCCTATCTTTTGGGCTATTTTTTACAATAAAAATAGGAGAGCAATATGAAAATTAAAGTTATAAAAAGATTATATGGATTAATCCCCATGTTATTCTTTATATCATTAGTGTCATTTGTGTTAATGCAAATGGCTCCAGGGGATCCGTTACAAGTCTATATAACACCCCAAATGAATCCAGATGATATAGAAAGAATTAGAGTTAGTATGGGGCTAGATAAACCCATATTTATTCAGTATTTTAGGTGGTTGATAAATGCATTGCAAGGAAACTTAGGATACTCCTTAATTAGTCATAGACCAGTTATACAAGTGATTATGGAAAGACTTCCAAATACACTTTTAATAACAGTTACAGCCTTAGTATTATCAATATTGGTGGCAATACCTGTTGGACTTGTTACAGGATATAAAAAAGATTCTACAATAGATAAATTATTAAACATTGTTTCATATATAGGAATATCAATACCAAGCTTCTGGTTTGCAATGATACTTATATATACATTTTCTTTAAAATTAGGTTTACTACCTAGTATTGGAATGAGAACAGCAGGAGTAGAAAATACTGTAGACTTACTAAAACATATGGTAATGCCTGTAATTATTCTTAGTTACTATAATATATGTGTGTTTACTAGATATATAAGATCGAGCACTATAAGTCAACTTAGGGAGGACTATGTGCTTACACAAAGGGCCTATGGTGCAACTACTAAAGATATATTATTTAAACATGTACTAAAAAACACACTATTACCTGTCATAACAATATTTGCTATGTCTCTTCCACAACTTGTAACAGGAGCCTTTATAACAGAGACAATTTTTGGTTGGCCTGGAATGGGTCAGCTGGGCATAAACTCAATCTTTGGCTATGATTACCCTGTGGTTATGGGAATTACTATGTTTTCCTCTTTTATATTAATAATAGGTAATCTAATGGCAGATCTATTATACGAATTAATAGATCCAAGAATTAAAGGGTAATGGGAGGAGAATCACATGGTACAAAGATTAAAAAATAATTTTAAACACAATAAATTAGCACTGTTTGCACTTACTGTAATAGGTGTATTATGTGTAGCGTGTATTTTAGCTTTTTTAAGTCCTTTTGATCCAAATAAGATAAATCCAGTGGGTGGACTTAAATCACCAGAGGGAAGTAATTTATTTGGAACAGATAATATGGGAAGAGATTATTTTACAAGAACTTTATATGGTGGAAGAATTTCATTGACTGTTGGATTTTTATCTATGTTAATTTCCACAGCTTTTGGAACAATTATAGGAACTATAAGTGGATATTTTGGTGGGAAAATAGATAGTTTTATAACTAGATTTATAGATATATTAATGTGTATACCAACGTTTTTCTTAATTATAGTAATAAATTCATATTTAGGGTCAGGAATTCAAAATATAATTTTGGTAATTGGACTATTAGGTTGGATGAGCATAGCAAGGATAGTTAGAGCAGAGACATTATCAGTAAAAGAAAGAGAGTATATATTATATGCGAAGTCTGTAGGACAAAGTCATTTTAATATAATTTTTAAGCATATAATACCAAGTATACTGCCTACTATAATTGTTACCTCTAGTATTAATATAGCCAGTGCCATACTTATGGAATCTTCTCTTAGTTTCTTAGGTTTAGGAGTACAGCAACCAAATGCATCTTGGGGGAGTATGTTAAAGGATGCCCAAGCTTACTTAGGACAAGCTCCTTATATGGCAATTTTCCCAGGTATGTTTATATTATTAACAGTATTAAGTTTTAATTTGATTGGAGATACACTAAGATCAACATTTGAAGCTAAGGCAAATGATAGGTAGGTGACAGAAGTGGATAATATATTGGAAGTGAAAAACTTAAAAACATCATTTCTTACTCCAAAAGGAGAAGTAGAAGCTTTAAGAGATGTTAGTTTTAATATAGGAAGAAAAGAAATAGTTGGGTTAGTTGGAGAAAGTGGAAGTGGTAAAAGTATAACTTCTAAATCCATAATGGGTTTAATAAGTCATCCAGGAAAAGTAGTAGGTGGAGAAATATTATTTGATGGAAAAGATTTAGTCAAGGTGGATGAAAAGGAAATGAGAAAGATAAGAGGAAATGAAATATCAATGATTTTTCAAGATCCAATGACAGCTCTTAATCCTCTTATAAAAGTAGGAAAACAAATAAGTGAAGTTTTGATGAGACATGAAAAACTTAGGAAAAAAGAAGCTAGAGAAAAAGCCATAGACTTACTTGTAATGGTAGGAATACCATCACCAGAGGTGAGGATTGATAACTATCCACATGAATTTAGTGGAGGTATGAGACAAAGGGTTTGTATAGCTATGGCAATGAGTTCATCACCAAGATTATTAATTGCAGATGAGCCAACTACAGCCTTAGATGTTACTATACAAGCACAAATTTTAAGACTGATTAAAAATTTAAATAAAGAAAATGAAAATTCAACAATACTAATAACTCATGATCTAGGAGTAGTTTATAACACTTGTGATAAAGTAATTGTAATGTATGGCGGTCAAATTATGGAAACAGGCACAGTAAATGAAATATTTAAAAATGCAAAACATCCATATACAAAAGGCCTTTTAAAGTCCATACCAAAGGGAAAAACTTCTGAGAAAGAAAGATTGGTACCAATACAAGGCACACCACCTAATTTATTTAATATGCCAAGTGGATGTCCTTTTTATGACAGATGTGATGAAAAAAAAGAGGCTTGTAAAAAAGCTGTAGCCACAAGGGTATTAAGTAAAACACATGAGGTGAAATGTGTAAAGGTGGGTGAGGATAGGTAAAATGAATTTAATTGAAGTTAAGAATCTAAAAAAATATTTCATACAGAATAATGGAATAATTAAAAAGAATATTAAAGAAGTTAAGGCTGTAGATGATGTGAGTTTTTATATAAAAAAGGGTGAAACCTTAGGTCTAGTTGGAGAAAGTGGTTGTGGAAAATCTACTTTAGGCAGAACTTTAATAAGACTTTATAATGTGACAGAGGGAAAAATTTTATTTGATGGAGAAGATATAGGAAGTAAAAGTGAAAAGGAATTAAAATCTTTTAGAAAAAGAATTCAAACAATTTTCCAAGATCCCTATGCCTCACTAAATCCAAATATGATGGTAAAAGATATTATTAAAGAACCACTTGATATACACACAGATTTATCAAACAAAGAAAAAGAAGAAGTAGTTTATGAAATGCTTGAAAAAGTAGGATTATCAAGAGATTGTGCTACAAAATATCCTCATGAGTTTAGTGGGGGACAAAGGCAAAGAATTGGTATAGCAAGAGCTTTATCAGTTAAACCTGATTTTGTTTTTTGTGATGAACCAATATCAGCACTAGACGTTTCTATACAAGCTCAAGTTATAAATTTATTAGAAGATTTACAAAAGGAGTTTGGTGTGACCTATTTATTTATAGCTCATGACTTATCTATGGTTAGACATATATCAGATAGAGTATGTGTTATGTATTTGGGAAAAGTTGTGGAAATTGGAAACACTAAAGATATCTATGAAAATCCTAAACATCCATATACAAAAGCATTACTTAGTAGTATTCCTTCTATTTATGACAATAAAGAAGAAGAGATACTAGAAGGTGATGTACCAAATCCATTAAATCCACCTTCAGGATGTAGATTTAGAACTAGATGTAAATTCTGCAAAGAAATATGTGAAAAAGAAGAACCAAAGGCGAAAGTATTTGGAGAAAATCAGATAGTCTATTGCCATATGGTCTAAAATTTATAAAGGCATGGATAGAATAAAAATCTACCCATGCCTTTACTTATTAGCTATGCTGTTATAAGTTTTATTTATATTATGTTTTAATTCATCCATAGAAATATCTTTTGTATTGCAGATACCTTCATATACATGGATAATCTCACTAGGCATACCATAAACTCCAGTAACCCACTCCAAAGCAGTTGGGCCATCAGTTTCTGCTAAAATACGATTTAGGGGAAGTAGCCTGGCAATGTTTTGGGTTTTCTGTGAGGTATTTATATCTACACTTAAAGTGAAATAAGATTTGGCATCTATAAATTTATTTAAGGTAGATAAATCTCCGCTATACCAGTGTATTATGGATTTTTCCAACATATTTTCTTCATGTAAAATATTATAAACTAACTCCTCTGCACCTTTAGTATGGATGTTTAAGAACTTATCATAAGCTTTAGCTTTTTTTACAAAATGTTTAAAAACTTCAATTTGAGGATCATAAGTTGACTTATCTTCCACCCAGTGAAAATCTAGACCAACTTCACCTATGATTTTGCTACCTTTTATGTAGTTATCATAGATGTCCAGGTTGGTAACCACATTCGTAACTTTCCAAGGATGTATACCAAAAGTAGGTATAATATTGGAACATACTTTAGAAAAACCAAGATTTTTCTTGTAACTTTCTTCATCCATAGCACAGGAGATTACTTTTATATTGTTATTATTTATATCATCATAAACCTTTTGTAACTCATCATCTTTGTAGAAATCTATATGACTGTGAAAATCTATATACATTTATAAATAACCTAAGATTTCTTTCTTCAGTTTGGCTATGTTTTCCAGGTTATCTTTATTGTAGATGTGTTTGTCTACAATAACTTCTTTATTAATTACAGCAGGTTTATTTGATAAAATATAAATTCTGTCTGATAAAATTATTGCCTCATCAATATCGTGGGTAATAAGCAATATAGTAGACTTAATTTCCTTCTTTATGTCCAGTAGCCAATTTTGCATGGAAGCTCTTGTGATAGAGTCTAATGCTCCAAAAGGCTCATCTAAAAGCATAATATCGCTGGAGTTAACGAAGGTTCTCATAAAGTTGACTCTTTGTCTCATTCCACCAGAAAGTTCATGAGGAAATTTATTTTCGTAACCTTCCAAACCAAAAGTGGAGAAGTAAGGTTTAACTGTTTCCTGACTTTTTTTCTTTTTTTCACCTTTTAAGATTAGGGGAAGAGAAACATTGTCCATTATGTTTTTGTAAGGAAGTAGAAGGTCTTTTTGGTACATATAGCTGAAACGACCATTAATATCTACTTCACCAGAATCACTAGTTGTTAAGTTGGAAAGTATGTTGAAGATGGTACTTTTACCACAACCACTAGGACCTATGATGGAAACAATCTCTTCGTCATAAACGTGTAAATCAATATCTTTTAAAATAAGCTTATCTTTGTATTTTTTTGATAAATTACTAATAACAATTTTTTTATTAGTTTGGTAAGAATTCATTTGTATATGCATCACTTGCTTTCATATCCTTGTTTATTAATTTATATTCTTTCATGAAGTCAGTGTAATTATTCCAAACACTATCTTTCATTTCGCCCCATTTAGAAGCGTCATCTATATATTTATCAGCTAAATACTTTTGACTCTCAATAGCTAAGTCTTCGTTTATTTCAGGAGCATGTTTTAATAATATTTTTGCACTGTCTTCAGGTTCTTTTACACAATCCTCGTATCCTTTGCTTGTTGCAGCTAAAAACTTCTTAGCAAGGTCTGGATTTTCATTTATTATTTTGTCACTAGTTATTAAAAGAGGAGTGTAGTAGTCTAATCTTTTGTCTAAATCCTTAGTAGCTACAAAGTTTATATCTTCACCACGAAGTTTTGCCTCCACACCTGTCCAACCTTCAAAAATGTTTGCTATATCTATGTCACCTTTAGTAGCTGTGAAGAAATCATCTTTTCCTATATCTACTATTTTGATTTTGCTAAAATCAGCACCGTTGTTAGTCATAATTGCATTTAAAGTAGCTTTTTCTGATTCTGATCCCCATCCACCGTAAGTTTTGTTTTCAAAATCTTTTACAGTTTTAATTTTTTTGTTTGCTGGGGATGCAAACCCAGAAGTATTGTGCTGAATAATTGTAGCTATAGATTTTATTGGAAGTGGATCTTCACTAGTTTTTGCATAAGTAACATCTTCTTGATAACTTACACCAAAATCAGCTTTTCCTGTGGCAACTATAGTAGTAGCAGTACCATCAGATGGTTGAATTATTTCCACATCTAAACCTTGTTCTTTGTAATATCCTTTATCTAAAGCAACGTATAATCCTGTATGGTTAGTGTTTGGAGTCCAGTCAAGAACTACAGTAACCTTTTGTAAATCTGAGTTTCCTTCTTTTTTTTCAGTACTTTTCTTTGAGCAACCTGTCACTAAACCTATAGTAAGTAGTGCAGCTGTCATTAATGATATGCTTTTTTTAAACTTCATCTTACTCTCCTTTGTACTTATGTTTTAATATTATTTTCTTCAAAATATTTATACCCATTACAAATATTAAACTAAAGATTATTACTAAAATTGTAGATGCAAATACTTTGTCCAAAGCATATGCACTCTTTGCTCTTACCATATAAACACCAAGTCCAACACTTCCACCAAGCCACTCTGCAACTGTTGCAGCAACAAAGGCATAAGTAGCTGAAATTTTTAAGCCTGTAAATAAGCTTTCCAAAGACATGGGAAGTTTTAAATGAATAAATGTATTTAGTTTGCTGGCATCCATAGTTTTAAATAAATTTATATAGTCTTTATCTATATTTTCCATACCATCCACAAAATTTACTAATATGGGGAAGAAACAAGTGATCATAACCATGATTATTTTTGGCAATGAATCAAATCCAAACCATATTATAAGTAGTGGAGCTATAGTAATTGTTGGTATCATTTGAGATACTAGCATTATAGGATAGAAACACTTTTTTATAAATGGAACAAAGTCCATAAGAGTACCTATTGCTATTGCCAATAATATGGAATAAATAAATCCTAAAACAGATTCATTTAAAGTAACTAAAGCATGCATTTGCAAGTTTGCAAAATCTGTGCTAAAAACTTTTATTATTTTGCTTGGTGCAGGCATAATATATTGAGGTATATCATTACTTACCACAATAAACTGCCATAATAATAAAATACTTATAAACGTTATAAGTGGATAAATATAATTTTTGATTTTATCTGTGATTTCTAAGTTTGTTCTCAATTGTTAGGCCTCCAGCTTTTTCATCAACCCTAGCAACTGTGATGACTCTTTCGCATCCTAGTTGAAAGGGGATTTTGTGCATTACTTTTATTAAGTCAAAAACTTCATCAAATTCCCCTTCAAATGTTGTACTCATGGCACCGATTTCATATTTAAGACCACTTTCCTTTACTTTTTCGATGCAAGCATCTACTACTTTGTACATTTCATCCTCACCTGTATAAGGTCTAAGAGGCATTACTGCCACGTCTGCTATAACCATTATTATTCCTCCTTTTTATAAATACATATATAAATACATAAAATTCGCTTCGCTTAAGCCACTGCGTGGGCGCTATACTTCATGTCGCCAACGAGTTACCTTTGAGCAACGTGTTGGCGAAACATTTTGCTACCGCTTCAGGAAACTCCGTTGCTCAAAATGTATTTATCTGTTGCTCAAAATATATTTGTAAGTAAAAAAAATGCTATACCCGTAGGCATAGCATATACGATCAAATTTAATCCCTGACACTCTTTATGAGAAATAAAGTGTATATAGCTTCCCTACGCTGGTATTATCCAGATCAGGTACAAGGGTCGGTAAAACCTCTCAGCCAATTAAGGCACCCCTAGCAAATATTTACTTTTAAGTTCATTATAGTTTATTTAAAAAGATTGTCAACTGTGAATTTTAGGATAAACCATTTGAGGATAAAACCATATAGTCCATCCTTATATAATATACAATATATATATGTAGTAAATTAATATTATAACTGGGGGGTAAAATATGAATTTGACTTCAAAGAATAATAAATATAATTCCATAAGAAATGTAGTCTATGGAAAAAATGGAGCAGTAGCAACATCAACACCAATTGCAGCTCAAGCAGGCTTAGAAATTTTGAAAAAAGGTGGCAATGCAGTAGATGCAGCCATAGCTACGGCTGCTTGTCTTACAGTTGTGGAACCTACAGGATGTGGAATTGGTGGAGATGCTTATGCACTAGTGTGGATCCACAAGGAGAAGAAACTTTATGGATTAAACTCCAGTGGATTTGCACCAGAGAAAATGAAGTTGGAAGAATATGAAGGAATGGACTCTATGCCTAAGTATGGATTTGGGGCAGTAACAGTTCCTGGAATACCTGCTGCATGGGGAGAGCTTAATAAAAAGTACGGAAAGTTAAGTTTGTTAGAATGTTTGGAAAGTGCCATAAACTATGCTAGAAATGGATATGCTGTGGGACAAACTGTATCAAATTTGTGGCAGAAAGTTTATGATGAGTACGAAGAAAACTTGAAAGGTGAAGAGTATAAGTACTGGTTTGAAACTTTTGGAAAAATGGGAAGAGGACCTAAGGCTGGAGAAATTTTTAAGTGTGAAGAAATGGCGCAAACTCTTGAGGAAATAGGAAAAAGCAACAGCGAAAGTTTTTATAGAGGAAGCTTGGCAGATAAAATTGATGAGTTCTCTAGAAAATACAATGGATTTATTAGAAAAAGTGATTTGGAGCAATTTTATCCTCAGTGGGTAAATCCTATTAGTACTGAGTACAAAGGGTACGATGTTTTTGAAATACCACCAAATGGCCATGGAATAACAGTGCTTATGGCTTTAAATATATTAAAAGGACTTAATTTACATAGGGATAAAGAACATGTAGATAATTATCATAAAATTATAGAAAGTTTAAAACTTGCCTTTGCTGATAGCAAAACTTATGTAACAGATATAAAAGAAATGAAAGTAAAAGTTGAAGAATTGTTAGATGAAGATTATGCAAATGAAAGAAGACGTTTAATAGGAGATAAGGCAGTTGAACCTATATGTGGAGATCCTTATTCACCAGGAACTGTATATTTGTGCAGTGGTGACAGTGAAGGAAATATGGTGTCCTATATACAAAGTAATTACACAGAATTTGGGTCAGGGCTAGTAGTTCCAAAAACAGGAATAGCCCTCCACAATAGAGGAAATAACTTTAGTCTAAATAAAAATCACGTTAACGTGGTAAAACCATTTAAGAAACCATATCACACAATTATTCCAGGTTTTTTATGTAAAGATAATGAAGCAGTAGGGGCTTTTGGAGTAATGGGGGCTTTTATGCAACCTCAGGGACAGTTGCAAGTTCTTACTAATTTGATTGATTTTAATATGAATCCACAAGAAGCTTTAGATGCCCCACGTTGGCAATGGATTAAAAACAAAGAGATTGAGGTTGAAAGTGATATTAATGAAGAAATTGTGAAAGGTCTTATGGAAAAAGGTCATCATATTACAGTAATGGAGGACTTTACAAATATGGGTAAGGGACAAATTATATTAAAAAATAATGAGGCAGGGTCTTATGTTTGTGCCACAGAAAAAAGATGTGATGGCCATGTTGCTGTGTGGTAGAGTTTTAATGGAAAATGTATTTAAAAAATCTATAAATGATAGAAACTTATAACTTATTTCGATTTAACTTCCTCTAATTACCATGATACAATTTGACTATACCTTAGATAGCAAAAAATGTAAAAAAATGTATAGTGGAGGGGAATATGAAAATCAAAAAGTTAATATCAATTATTTTAGTAGTTATGATGATGACTACTATGTTGGTAGGGTGTAGTAATACTAATACACAAGAGAAAAGCCAACCAAAGGAAGTAACAATCACTGATCATGCAGGTAGAGAAGTAAAAGTAACAGGAAATTATGAAAAAATAGTAAGTGGGTATTATATTTCAACATCAATGTTAGTATCATTAGGTTTAAATGATAAGCTAGTAGGAATAGAATCTAAAGCTGAAAAAAGACCTTTATACAAATTAGCAGCTAAGGAATTATTAGAATTACCAAAGGTGGGAACAGCTAAAGATTTTGACTTAGAAGGATGTATAGCTCTTAAACCAGACTTAGTAATTTTACCTAAAAAATTAACAGAACAAGCAAAAACACTTTCAGATGCAGGAATAACAGTTATAGTTATTAATCCAGAAAATGAAAAACTATTAAAAGAATCAATAGAAATGGTAGCTACTGCTACTGGAACTACAGAAAAAGCTAAAAAATTATTATCATATTACGATGAACAATATGCCAAATTAGAAAAACTTACAAAAGATTCAAAAGAAAAACCAAGTGTTTATTTAGCAGGAACAAGCGATATATTAACTGTAGCATCTGGCAAAATGTATCAAAATAGCGTTATAGAAAAAGCTGGTGGAGTAAATGTGGCAAAAGATTTAGCTGATGATCAATGGGCAAAAATATCATATGAACAATTATTAAAATATAATCCAGATATGATAGTTATAATACCAGAAGCAGAATTCACAAAAGAAGATGTTTTAAAAGATCCACAATTGGCAAATATTAATGCAGTAAAAAATAAGGCTGTATATGAAATGCCAAGTGATTTTGAAGCTTGGGATTCTCCAGTACCATCATGTGTATTAGGTTCAATGTGGTTAGCAAGTATAATAGATGAAGAAGGATATTCATTTGATGACTTTAAAAATGATGCAGCTAGTTTCTACAAAGAATTCTACAACGTGGATATTGATAAAGAATTGGTTACAAAATAATTTTGAATATGAAGCATAAGTCTAGAAAAATATTTATTGGAAGTATAATCATATTAATATTCACATTTATTATATCTTTAACAGTAGGAAAATACTCAATTAGTATAAATGAAATAGTAAATATAATAAGTGGTGGAAGCGTTGATGAAATGTCCATAAAAGTTTTCTTAAACTTGAGATTACCTAGAATAATTATGGCTTTGTTGGCAGGTATGGGGCTTAGTATGTCTGGTGCCATATATCAAACCATATTTAAAAATGCATTGGCAGCGCCAGATCTAATCGGAGTTTCATCTGGTGCCAATGCTGGTGCAGCCATAGCAATAGTATGCTTCCAAGGAGGCATACTTGCTTCTATATTTAGCTCCTTTGCTGGAGGGTTAATAGCTGTATTAGCAGTTATAGGTTTGTCACGTTTAATAAAACAACGAAGCTCAGCAACGTATATCCTAGCTGGTATTGCAATTAAAGCAATGGCAGACGCCACAATAATGACAATGAAATACTTTGCAGATCCAGAAAAGCAACTGGCAACCATAGATTATTGGACTATGGGGAGTTTTTCTAATATTACTTCCTCCAAGTTACAGTGGGTATTGCCAGTGTTTTTAATAGGATTAGTAGGAATAATTTTATTAAGATGGCAAATAAACTTATTATCTTTGGATGATGATGAAGCGAAAATGCTAGGTGTAAGAGTAGGATTTGTACGCTGTCTAGTGCTTCTAAATTCCACATTACTAGTTGCATCTACAGTCTGTGTTACGGGAGTAATCAGCTTTATAGGTTTAGTATCTCCACATATTGCTAGAATGCTATTGAAAAAGAGTGACTTTAGCACATGTATTTTAAGTGGAATTATTGGAGGAATTATTTTATTATTTGCTGATTGCTTAGCAAGAAGTTTGGCAGGTAGTGAAATTCCAATAAGTATATTAACATCAGCCATAGGTGTTCCATTCTTAGTATATTTACTTTATAAGCAGGGACGATGATATGAAAGAAACATTATTTGAAATTAAAAATTTACGAGTTTCCTATGGAGAAGAGGAAATTGTAAAAGGAGTTAATTTAAATTTAAAAAGTAATAGACTAACAGCTCTTCTTGGTTTAAATGGAACGGGAAAAACAACCATGTTAAAAGCTATTTGTGGATTGATATCTTCAAAATCAGATAAATGTCATGCTCTTGGTGTGGACGTGAGAAGTTTAAATGAAAAAAAGAGAGCTACATATATTAGCTATGTGCCTCAAAGAAGTAATTTTACTTATAATATATCAACATTAGATGTGGTGTCCATGGGATTTAATCCACATCTAAAATTTATGCAATCACCATCTTCAAAACAAAAACAATACGCTAAGAAAGTATTAGGAACTTTAGGATTGGAAGAAAAAGCAGAAAGTGATTATCTTACGCTTAGTGGAGGTCAGCAACAACTAGCCATATTAGCTAGAGCTATTGTACAAAATGCACCTATAATGTTTTTTGATGAACCAGATAGTGCCTTGGATTTTCCAAATCATCATTTAATTTTAAATAGAATTCGTGAAGTTATAGAAAACAACAATGCATGTGGCTTAATTACACTTCATGATCCAAACTATGCACTAACATATTGTGATGAAATTTTATTATTAAAAGATGGAACTATTATAGAGGGTATAGAATGCAAAAAAGAATCCAAGGAAGACATAAAAAGAAAGTTGTCTGTAATTTATGAGGACATAGATATTATAGAATATAAAAATCGTTATTACGTAGTAAAAGAGGTATAGGATGGAAAAAATATTAGTTGTTGATTTAGCAACAAAAGCAGTGACTTCACAAGATTATAATGTAAAATCCTATGGTCACTATGGTCGTGGATTAGCATTAGATCTGATAAAAAAAACAGTACCATCAGAAGCAGGAAGATACTCACCTGAAAATGCTATAGCCTTTGTTCCAGGCCTATTTACAGGATGTAAGGTGGCAAGCTCATGTAGGTTGATGATAATGACTAAAAAAGATAAAAATGAAGGTATTCAACTTAGTAATACTACGGGGAATTTGCCACAAAAAATGGGGTCTTTATCCATAGCCGCATTAGTAGTAAAAGGTGAGTCCAAGGAAAGAAATGCTATTTTACATATAAGTGATAAAGGTGTAGAAATACTAAATATGCCAGAGTTGGAAAATACAAAAACTTCTTCTATGATGAAAAAATTAAAAGAAAAGTTTGGTGCTAATGCTGGAATTATTGCAGTGGGTAAAACTGCTGATATGCAAATGTCTCTTAGTACTTTTGTGTGTACCTATCCAGATGGAGAGCCAGAGTATCACTGTCCAAGAAGTGGATTTGGGGATGTTTTTGGAAGCAAAGGACTTCGTGGAATAGTAGTAACAGGCAAAAGGTCTCTTCATAGAGAATGTATTGAGGAAGAAAAGTTCCTAAGTACAGGCAAAGATTTTGCAAAGCTAATAATAAATAATGAAATTTGTGGTGGAGCATTACCAGCTTATGGTTCTGTAACATTAATAAGATTGCTAAAAGATAAAGAAAAAGTATTAGCTAGTATGAAGGAAAAAGAAGTAGATAAGAAAAAAACTAAGAAAGAAAATACTTGTAAAACTAATAAAAAAGTTAATTTTTGTTGTGCACCTATGTGTGTAATTGGATGTTTAAATAGACACTCTATGAATGATGGCCAAGTGTATTCTTCACCAGACGAGAGTGAGGTCCATGAAGCTCTAAAATCATCCTATGGAATGGATGACTATGAATATACAAAAACATTAAGAAATAAAGCTTATGAATTAGGAATAGTCGGTACAGAGTTTGTAACTGCCAGCAAAATGTATTTTGAAGCAACAGGACTACCTTGGGGCAAAGAGGAAATACTACATCTTCTAGATGAAATTGACAAGGGCACAGTTATAGGACGAGTAGTAGCTTCTCGTACATATGGAATAAGCAACCTATTTTCAGAAAAGAAAAATTTAGTTTCCTTCTTAGACAGAAAAGCCATTGACGATGAAGAGGATTTTAAGGTATCTATAAATAAATTTAGTGATGAATTAAATAATATTTCAGATATGGACTTATTATATGCTCAAATATTTGTCCTTGAGAACTTAGGATTTTGCATATTCTCATCCTTTGCAACTGTAAATAGTGAGGAAGCTTTTGAACTTATGGCAAAATTATTTACTTATAGAACAGGAGTTGATGTTACCCCTGTCGAATTAATTAATTATGCAAGAAATTGTATGGAAATAGAGATGGAGTATGAAAGAGAAAACTCAACAAGTAGTATACAGAAAAATATTCCTCCATTTACCAAAGTGTTGTACCGATATTTTGCTAGATAACATAATAATAATTTTACCTAATAAAATTTATAAATTGTATCTTTCTAAAAAACATATTGATAGAAATAATCAATATGTTTTTTACTGTAAAAATATCTTTAATGAGCTAAGATTATTTATAGAATAAAGTCTATTATGAAAGGGGAACCAATTATGAATGAAACATTAAAAACATTAAAAGAAAGAAGAAGTATAAGACAATATAAAAATGAACAAATTACGGATGAACAGTTAAACCTAATATTAGAAGTAGGAACTTATGCACCAACAGGAATGGGCCAACAATCACCAATCATGGTAGTTGTGCAAGATGAAAAAACAATTAAAGAATTATCTAAGATGAATGCTGAAGTGATTGGAACAGATACAGACCCTTTCTATGGAGCACCAACTGTTGTGGTTGTGTTAGCTGATAAAGGATGCATACCTACATATGTGGAAGATGGATCTCTTGTAATGGGTAATCTTATGAATGCAGCTCATGCAGTGGGGGTAGATTCTTGCTGGATCCACAGGGCAAAGGAAGTATTTGAAAGTGAAAGAGGTCAGGAGTTACTTAAAGAGTGGGGAATTAAAGGTGACTACGTGGGAGTAGGCAACTGTGTCCTTGGATATAGAGACTGTGAGTACCCACAAGCAGAAGAAAGAAAAGAAAATTATATAGTTAGAGTATAATTTGTGTATGAGTTGATTAGATTTTTAGGCAACTCATATTTTGCATGCTAAAATAGCTACATAAAATATATGTAGCTATTTTTTGAGTTTTTAATTTGTTATAAAAATAATCCAGGTAAAAATAAACACCAATCATTTAATACATGTACAAATGTTGAAATCCAAATATTTTTAGTTTTAATATATGGGAATGTAAGCACTAACCTAGCTATACCAATCCCTATAACAGCTTGAATAATATTCCAATTATATGTTTTTAAGTGTACTGCCCCAAAAATAATAGCAGATAAAATCCAAGCCATAGTTACTGCTTGTTTTCTAGAAAGTTTTAGAGTTTTAGTCCCAAATTGTAAAATAACTAAAAATGGAATAATAGTAATTAATTCTTCTCCAAAAAGCATAGGTATTAATTTAGCCATAAATATTATATTTTCAAATGTTGAGTTTCCATTAAGAGAACCTACAGCTGGATTAGCTGCTGCTCCAGCAAACTTTGATAGTATAAACCCAGATATTATGCTAACTACTAGATTTACTATTAAGACTCCAAACACTAAAAGAATATCTTTAAAATAAATTTTTCTAAAAATCTTAGTCCAATTAGATTTAACAACAATAGCAAAAGCACCTAATGGAATGATTATATTTATGAATGGATGCATAAATTTTGGTAAAAAACTAGCTCCCACTTCAAAAAATACAACACTTCAAACAGATACTATTAAAAGAAACCAACTTTGAAATGGTGTAAAATTTATTGGATTTCCATTATAAAATGGGAAGTCATCATTTTTGTTTTCAAATCTAAAAAAATCATTTTTTTTCATATTATTTTCTCCTTTTTAATTTCATTTACATAGTTTTTACAGTTTTTTTTATACATAAACGACATTTTATTATTTTACAATACTTGGTATATTATAAAATCATTGTTGAATATTTTCTATTTACATATTTCGAAAATTTTTCATGTATCTTCTCCTTTCGGTCGTTTCATAAGTTTTATTTAATCAATTCAACCTTTCTAAAACCTTTCTAAAACCTTTCTATATTATTTATATTTTCTATTTTTCAAATAAAAACGATTCCTATTGAATACAGGAACAATCCAATTAATACTACTTTGGTTTTTCAAAATATCCTTTGCCGGTGGTACTATAATAATCTTATCCAGGACCAAGAAACCACGATGGATTATTATTTGAAGATGCTCCAGAAGAAGAAGGAGTAAAAACTTTAGCATTAGTTAACAAAATGGTTGATGTTTATTACAGAATAGATGACAAATTATGTGAAAACTGGGTATTTCTAATTTAAATAGAAGTCAGCTTTTTTATGTACTTGTGGCTAAAAATAACTATTTACTTAATTATTTATTATGATAAAATATATTATCTACAAGTAAAAAACTAATGATAGGAGTGACAATATGAGATCAAGATTTGAAGGTGGACTTCTAGGGCTTATAGGAGTTAATATATTAGCATGGGCTGTAACAGTCTTTACATTTGGAATAGCTGCACCTTGGGCTATGTGTATAAAATATAGATGGGAAGCTAAACATACAGTAATTGAAGGAAGAAGACTTAGATTTATAGGTAGCGGAGGAAGTTTATTTTTACACTACATAAAATGGTTAATACTGACTATTATTACTTTAGGAATATATGGATTCTGGCTTTATATAAAAATGTTACAATGGAAAACAGAAAATACTGTTTTTGAAGATTAATATGAATGATTTAAGGGTATTACAGTTGTAATGCCCTTTTTAATTATAAGGAAATTGTATTATTTATTTAATTGTAGAAATACAGCAAAAAATAAGATATAATATTACGAAATTATATAATTATGAATGTGAATCTTGTCATTTAAAAAGAGCTCCAGAGTTCACAGTAAAATATATAGGCAAGATGTATTCCATAGGAGGATAATATTATGATAGCAAGCCGTGGAAAGTTAGATGAAATATTGAAATACAATGAAAAATTTGTGAAAGACGAAGAATATAAACAATATGAAACATCCAGTAGACCTGATAAAAAAGTTGTAATACTATCATGTATGGACACTAGATTGACAGATTTGTTGCCAAAGTCCATGAATCTTAGAAATGGAGATGCAAAAATAGTGAAAAATGCTGGAGCAGCAATAATGCATCCATTTGGAAGTATTATGAGAAGTATAGTAGTAGCTATATACGAATTTGATGTGGAAGAAGTATTGGTAGTAGGCCACCATGGATGTGGTATGTGTAACTTAGATACAGATGATTTATTAAATAAAGTATTAGATAGAGGAATACCTAATGAAACTATAGACACCCTTTCAAATGCAGGAATAAATGTAAAGGGATGGTTGCACGGGTTTGAATCAGTGGAACAGTCTATAGAAGATAGTGTAAGTCTTATAAAAAATCATCCTCTAGTGCCAAATGACATTATTATACATGGATTAGTAATTTCTCCTGAAACAGGTAAAATAGATGTGGTAGTAGATGGATACAACAATAAATAAAAGGCTCTTAGGAGCCTTTTTTTTGGTAAAAGCTACATTATGAATATTAAAAATTATATGCTATTATTGTATAGTTAATTTAGACATAAGGGGGGAATTTGACGGATTATGGAAAATGATATTAAGCTGTCTAATATAGTTGAAAAACATGAAGAGTCAACTAAAACAAGATTATATGTACCAATTAAATATAAATTCATTATAAGTTTAGTCATAAGTATATTATGGGTGATTTTCTCCTATTATGTGTCTATACAATGGATTTTGGACTTATCTGAGGTAACGTCCTCAGTTTTTTTAGCAGTATTTATTATAGCAGGAATAGCCTATGTTCCAGGATTTATGAATGCATTTTTAGTATCCAGCTTGCTTTTAGATAAACAGCCTAAGTTTAAGGTAACTTATCCTGAAGATGAGGTAACTATTTTGGTGGCTGCATACAATGAAGAGGCGGGTATTTTTAACACATTGAAATATATAAAAGAGCAAGGATACAAGGGTAAAATTCATACAATAGTAATAAACAACAATTCTAATGACAATACATGTGCCCAAGTGGAAAGAGCAAAAAAAGAGATGAACATGGATATTTTGCTCCTACATGAAAATACTCCAGGAAAGTTCAACGCCCTAAATCATGGACTAAAACATGTAAAAACTAAGTACGTAATCACACTTGATGCAGATACTCTTATTCATAATAAGGCAGTAAATTACTTGATCTCCAGAGCTAACTCAGCACCAGATGACGTTTGCGCCGTGGCAGGTTCCATGTTAGTGAGAAATAGTAGAGAAAATTTATTAGCAAAAATACAAGAATGGGATTATTTTTTAAGTATTGCATCTATTAAGAGAATGCAAGGATTGTACCAAGGCACACTTGTTGCCCAAGGGGCGTTTTCACTATACAAAACATCTGTAGTGCAAAATGTAGGTGGCTGGTCTGATGCAATTGGAGAAGATATTGTGTTAACTTGGAAAATATTAAAACAAGGTTATAGAGTTTACTTTGAACCTCATGCAGTGGCATTTACAGACGTTCCAACAAAACTATCTCACTTTGCAAAGCAACGTTCTCGTTGGGCAAGGGGTATGATAGAGGGGTTGAGAGAAGTAAAACCATGGCAACAACCTTCTATATATTATAAATTTTTGACAGGCATAGATTTGTTTATACCATATATGGATCTTAGCTATACATTCTTCTGGATACCAGGAGTAATATTAGCAGTATTCTTCCAAAAATACTATATAGTAGGACCTATGATGTTATTGGTATTTCCTCTAACACTGGTAAGTTTTTATATTTTATATTATTACCAAGCTCACGTTGTATTTAAAAACTTAAATCTTAAAGTAAGAAAAAACACTCTAGGATTTTTTATATTTATACTTTGCTACCAAATAGTAATGTCACCTGTTTCTTTATATGGTTATGTTCAGGAACTAATAGGTGCAAAAAGAGTGTGGAAGTAGAAGAAAGTTTAGGATATTTTTAAGGTCGTCACATTTTTGTGATGGCCTTTTTAGCTCTTGTTCCGAAGTTCCGTTCCGATGTGCCAAAAACACTATACGCGCGGGCACACACAAAAGTACCTATTTATATGTATATATTAAACAATTGGAGTCCTATATGGGAACGATCGGAACACAAACCTTCAAACCCAGTGACTTGCTCATTTTTTACTGTTCCCATGTCTGTTCCCAGCCCTGTTCCGATGTGATCGGAACAAGATTTACAGTGTTTTTCTTCTTTTTAAGTGTTCCTATCTGTTCCGATCTCTCTAATTTTAATGCTATGGGAACAAGAGAATAGGCCATGAAAAGATTCAATACAAGCATTGTCATAGGGATAACCTTTTTTATTTATTTTTAAAAAATATGTATGAAATATTCCCTGGGAAAAACTTAATTTATATTTTTGAAACATTATGTAACGCCAATGAAACACCATGTAACGTTAATGAAACACTATGTAACATTTTTGAAACGCCATGTAACGTTAATGAAACACTATGTAACATTTTTGAAACACAATGTAACGCTAATGAAACGCTATGTAACATTTTTGAAACACTATGTAACGCTATGTAACAAAAATGAAACGCTAGAGATAGAGTAAGAGATAGAGATAGATAAAGAGATAGATATAGAATTAGATACAGAGATAGATAAAGATTTTAGCTAAAAAAGATTTTCTAGGTAAGTATGTGATTAATTAAAAAAACTATGAAATATTACTAGACTTTTTGGAAAAGTAGATTACAATTAACTTAAAAATATAATTTGATTTTGGATAATTATTCCAAAGTTTCGTTAATCATGGAAAAGGCTGATTAGTTGTTTTTCCAATTAAAAACAAACCCAAAGGATGTGATGAATTGTATTGTGTTGTTCAAGAGCGTGAGAGAAAAACTTTCAGCAAAGGGAAGAGCAAGGGATTAGTAGTGAACGCTTGTAAAATCAATAACCAGGAATTTTACTCCTACACTCGTTCTGAGGAAAGGTTTCAACGACCTATAAAAACAGCATACAAAGTCACATTACACAGTAGCTACAGAGAAAACAAGAAGGTGAAAAAAAGGCAATATAGCATTTGTACTATTGGGTATTACGATTTCGTAGATTATGGGTACTACGATTTTGTGGAGGATAGATTAAATGAGCTATCCAAAGAACTAAACATGACGTGTGAGGAAATTTATAGTTTGGTATGTTGCAAATTAAACCCTCTGGAAGAAAAAATAAACCAGGAATACAAGGATACTGATGAGTATAAGTGTTCTATGGAGATGGAGGAAATTTTGCAAAGGTATAGACAAGCTAAGGCAGAGTTTGAAGATAAATACGGAGTAGGTAATTTTGATTATTGCTACGATGTATTTTTAAATTTGAGAAATGCAGAAAACCTAAAGAAAATAAAGCAGATCTATGAAGAGCAAGATTACTTCACAGGTGGTTACCAAAGAAAAAATCATAGTAACTACAAATACAATTCTAACAAAAGTAGCTACCAAGAAGAACAGGGTAGTAACTACGAATACAGTTCTAGGGAAAACTCCCATTACGGTGAAGATGATAAGAAAATATTGAAAAAAATATATAAGACTTTGGCTAGAAATTTTCATCCTGATAAAAATGATAATAGTGATGAAAGTGTTAGAGCTATGCAGATAATCAATGATTTGAAGGAGTTATGGCAATTATAGTTTAAGGTATTGTTAAGAAAATATAAAAATCCAATAAGGTTAAGTATGTATTGTTTGACTATGAGAAATAAATAGGTACCTCATTTATTAGGATATGTATATGTGAAAAAGGACGGGTCATCCTAGAGCTATGACGCGTCTTTATTTATTAGATATAAAAAATATTGCAAGATATTTAAGTAGAACTAAGTAGATACTTATAAATGTATGTGATAAAAAAAGTTTATATGTTAAAATAAGTAATAGGAAGGTGGTGATTAAATGATAGAAGATAAACTAAAAAATGAACTTCAAACTATATTTTCAAAATACAAAGAGATAGAAAAAGTACTACTATTTGGATCAAGGGGGAGAGAAGATAATAAATATAACTCTGATGTAGACTTATGTTTATTTGGAGAAAACATAACACATTTAATCCAAGCAAAAGTATTTATGGATATAGACGAAATTAACACACCACTAAGTTTTGATATACTGAACTTTAATGAATTAACTAAAAAAGAATTGATAGATAATATTATAAATGAAGGAGTGGAGATTTATAATGGCTAAAAAATTAGATGAAAGAAAAGAAGACTTTTTTAAAGCATTAAATAGATTGGAAGAAGCATTAAAAAAAGATTTAAGTGACGACATAATAGTAGATGGAATAATACAAAGGTTTGAATTTACTTTTGAGCAGTCATGGAAGGTTATGAAATTGTACTTAGAAGACCAAGGAATTTTGGACGAGGCAGTGGCACCAAGAAGTACTATAAGGTGTGCATTTAAACATAAACTAATAAGTGATGGAGATATATGGATAGAAATGATGTTAGATAGAAACAGAACATCTCACATGTATGATGAAACTACAGCTCTTAATATTGTGAAATTAGTAAAAGAAAAATACGTATTTGAGTTTGAAAAATTAAAAGATTTCCTTGAAAATTAGAACTTTGTAGAGACATATTGATATATATAATATGATATAGTTTTTAAGATTAGTATTTTAAAGGTCGTCACATTTTTGTGATGGCCTTTTTTATTTTTAAATTAGTAGGAACGAGTATTAGAGTTGTTCCTGTGTAGTTCTTTCATAGATTCTTTGTTTTCCATAAATAGTATGTATCGTTGTCCCACATTTGTTTCCTTATTAGGATACTATAAAAATAAAGTAAAAGGTACAGCACATACCATATAAATATTTAAGAAAGTCGTGGCAGAAATTATCTCTAGATATATTTATAATATATGCAACAAAGAAGTATCAATGAGTTAAGCATTATTAAAAAGTAAATATTTTTGTTGTCTAAACATTTCACAAAAAAAGACGTATAACATCTATACCATAGTAATTATATTTAGGGAGGAATTATGTATTTTTCAAATTTAAAAATTAAAGGTAAGATAATATCAGTATCATCAATAATAATGGCAACTATGATAGGAATTATAGTTATTTCATATCTATTTTTGGGAAAAATAGCAAATGATATGGAAACTTTTTATAATGTACAATATGTGAATACCAAAAGTCAAATGGAGATAAGAAAAGATATTCAAACAATAAATAAAAGAATATTGGTAGGTATAGTAAGTGAAGATTCAAAGGTTATAAATGATCAAATAGCTGACTTTGATGAGAGATTTGTTAAGATTGATGACATTATAAACAACATGGATAAAACATTAGGTAATAAGGAAATGGTTGCTACTTTGAGAAGTAGCTTTGAAGATTTAAAAGAAGAAGCTTATAATTTATTAAACATGGCTAAAAACGGAAAAGGTAAAGAGGCATTAAAAATCTATAATACTACTTTTAATGATGTTACTTCAGAGGCTCTTGTACAAGCATCATCAGATGTAGGAGATCTGTCTGATTAACAATCAGAAACAAAATATAATGATAGTATGAAAGTTAGTAAAAAGGCAGTAATTGTATTAACAGTAGTAATGATATTAGGATTAATTATTATCTTCATTGGATTTTATTTGCTTATAAAAAATATTACAAATCCTATAGAAATATTAGAAGAGGCAGCAAACAAAATGGAAAATGGCGATTTTGATATTGAGATAGAGTATGAATCTAATGATGAATTAGGGTCCCTTGCAAAAGGATTTGCTATAATGTCTCAAAATACAAAGAGAATTATAGATGATGCAAATAGATTATTAGAAGAAATGTCCAATAGAAAATTTGATGTAAATAGCCAATGCGAAGAACAGTATATAGGAGAATATCAAAAATTATATTCAGGTATTTGTAATATACGTAACAATATGTCGGTAGCTATAGCAGAGGTAAAACAATCATCAGAACAAGTTAAAATAGGAGCAGAGCAGGTATCAAATGTATCGCAACATTTATCACAAGGTGCTACAGAACAATCTTTATCTGTAGAGGAATTATCTGAAACTATCCAAGAAATATCTGAACAGACTAACTCCAATGTTAACAATGCAATAGATACAAGTAATTTAGCTAAGGAAGCTGGTAATGGAATAGTAAATGCAAATAAATCAATGAAGAATTTAATGTGTGCTATAGATGAAATAAATACAAAAGCAAATGAAATAGGTAAAATAATAAAAACAATTGATGATATAGCATTCCAAACTAATATATTAGCCCTTAATGCAGCTGTTGAAGCGGCAAGAGCAGGTGAATCTGGTAAAGGATTTGCTGTAGTAGCAGATGAAGTTCGTAATCTTGCTGGAAAATCAGCTGAGGCAGCGAAGGATACATCGAACCTTATTAAAAGTGTCATAGATTCTATATATAATGGAACAAAAATTGCAAATGAGACAGAAGTGGATTTAAACATCGTGGTTGAAAAATCAGAAGATGTATTAAACCTAGTTGATCAAATTGTAACATCAAGCGAGAATCAAGTAGACAATATTGTATCTATAAAAACAGCTATAGATCAAATTTCTCAAGTTGTTCAAAATAACTCAGCAACAGCAGAAGAGGTGGCAGCAACAAGTGAGGAACTATCAGGTCAGGCAAATGTAATGGAAGATCTAGTCAATCAATTTACATTGGATGATAATTTCAAGGTAGATAAAATATAATATAATAAATACCATGATAAGGAATAGTAGTTAAATTAAGGTATGATAGTACCGATAATTAAGAGGTGTATTTTTATAGTACACAATTTAGGTGGCAACGCGGATATAACACTCCGTCCTATAGTTTTAGGACGGAGTTTTTTCATGGGAATAAACAATTAATACATAAAGAAGTATATTTACAAAATATGTCGACATCAAATGACAAATAATCTATAAAATTTATGGTATATTGTTTATTGCAAATTTAATGTATGAAATATGAAGGTATACACAAATCTGTGTATACCTTGAATAGAGAAGAAGATCTAGCTTTTAGGAGGAAAATATGGGGGAAAGATGGCAGTTTTCAGCTATTCCATGTATAGAGGAATCTACGTTTAACAAAATACTAGAAAGATTCTACAACTTTGGAATATCTGGATTAGTAAGAGAAAATATACAAAACTCATTAGATGGTAAATTAAACGAATCTAATGAGCCAGTTATAGTTACTATAAAAACGGGTAGTGTGAACAAAAAAGATATACCAGGATTGGATGAAATAAAAGAAAGAATAAAGTCTTTAAAAGGTCAAAATAGTTATACAAAAGAAACTATAGAACATATGAAAAATAAAATGGACAATGAAACTGTTAATTATATTTCTTTTGAAGATTACAATACAAAAGGCCTTACAGGAGCTCATAAGGGGCAAAGCAGCAATCCTAAAGATACTTGGAGCATATATGCATACAACAAAGGTGTGCATACAGAAGAAGATGATGAAAGTGTAGAAAAATCAAGAGGTGGATCACACGGTATAGGAAAGATTGCATCAAACGCAGCATCAGACCTATATATGATGTATTTTGCTAACTGTGATGCTGATGGCAACAAACACCTAGGAGGAACAGTTCAGCTTATAGAGCATAAATTTGGAGATAACCACTACAGATCCACAGGATACTTTACAGATGTGGAGATAATAGGGGAAAACAAAACTAAGTTCTATCCCTTCGAGAATAAATTCCATGATATATTTGCTAAGGATACAAGAGGTCTAAAAATAATAATACCTTTTTTAAGAGAGCAATTTAACAATGAAGATGAAATAATAAAAAGTATTTGTGATAGTTTCTTCATAGCTATACTAGAAAATAAGCTAAAAGTTATTGTAAACGGAGAAATTATAGACAAAGAAAGTATTAAAAATTATATAAAAAATGAAAAATACTATATTCAAAATGTGGAAGAGATAAAAAAAGACTTCACTCCACTTTATTTTGATACGTATACTCAGCAAGAGGCAATAGAGTTGAACATATCAGACTTAAAAGATAATTATAATTTCAATTTATTCTTTAATTATGATACGTCTATTGTTACAGGTCGTGTAGGAGTTGTAAGAACTATAGGTATGAAAATAGAAGATAAAAAGGTGAAAAACAATGTTAGAAAACCTTTTAATGCCATATTAATGCCTAAATCTATTAAAGAAGATGCATTTTTAAAATCTCTGGAAAATGAATCACATACAGAGCTATCTTTTGAGCATATAAAAGATCAAAAGATACAAAAAAATGCTAAGAAGTTTATAGCAAATATTTCTAATGAAATGGCTAAAATCATTGAGGATGCTATAAAGCAACATAACCCAACGGATGGAGTTATGGACACAAAGGACATAATTTATGAAGTAGAAAATAAATTTAAAAAAGATTTATCAAAATCCATGCCAACAGTTAAACTTAACGCTGGTAATAAAGATAAAGACAAAATATTAGTTAAAATACCTACAGATGTGCCAGAGAAAAAAGAAAAGACAAAAAATAATAAAAAGAATAAACCAAGAAAAGCAGCAGTAAAAAAAGCTAAACCAACTAAAGAAAGTGCTGAAAGAGAAACTACTAGATACAACGCTAACCCAGAGATTGTGGAGAGAGTAGTTGTATCAAATAATGAATATGTTAATTTTGACTTTTCAAGTAGTGATGATTTTAAAAAGTCAAAATCATGTGATATTTCCATAGTTGTAGTAGATGGCATGGGAAATGAATATGAAAATGAGTTTGATATGAAGAAAAACTATGAATCGGTAATAGATTTATCTACAGGAAAATCATTAAAAATAGAAGATAACTTAATTAAAAATATAAAAATAAAAACTGGAAATGCACAAATTCAACTAAAGCTAAAAGAAAATTACAACAGAGCTTTAAAATTTGTTTACTATGTGGAGGTGTAAAATATGATATACAAAAAGGATGCAAATTTTCCATATCCACTATTAACAAATACGTCAAATAGCTATGATGGATGTAATTTTACTCTGGATATAGAGCTAAATGAAAATACTTATGAATACATATTTCAGATAAAATACGAGATTGAGTCTGATTTTATAAAAAAACTAATAAGAGAAAATAAAGCTCAATTAGTTTTAGTAGTGCAGTCAAAAGACAATAAGTTCTTTAATTTAAACCTAAATGAAAATATAAAAACAATACCTAAGAATAGAATATCCCTAAGTAAAAGAACAACTATTCAACTTCTTATTCAGTCTAAGGGAGAGATCAATTTTAAAGATAACCATGATCTAAATACTTTCTATGGAAGTATAAAAGATCAGATAAATGTGCCAAAACACTCAATTCTTGGTTTTTCAAATAGCGTAATGTTTGATGGAAGTACAGCTAAGCCCCTTGAATTATTTGAAAAGAAAGTTGATATAAGTCTTAAATCAGAAGTTAAGGTAGAACTTGGCAGTGAGACAATAATCATAAACTACAAAAGTGACGAGTTACAATTTATAGATTCTCCTGTAAGTTCAACTATCAACAACATTTATGTTTATATGGGGTTACAAAAGGCATTATACAGATTTGTTAATACTTATGGTGGGGAAGATGAGGAAGTTGATTTAGAAGAACTAGATCTACCAACAGATGGACTGGATCTGAAATTATATAGATTAATGAAATCTAAGATGATAAAAAGTGTAAGCTTAGATAATGTAGATGAGGTAATTTGCTCAATTACAGATAGAATACTGGATAAATATACTTCAGCAGTTAGGGGGTTATACTCTAATGGAAATTAGATTATTAAATAAAGATTGCTTAAAAAAAGAAGAGTTTTACAAAGACTTTTTGGAAGATAAAATTGTAGAAAAGGATGAATACTTTTCAGGTGAGGTTGTTTATATAAAAGAAGCACCAGAATTTCCTATTTATATGGGAAAAGCTAGCGAAGAGGAGAAGGGAGGATTATTTAAACAGGCTTTTGAAGTTATGGCTAATTGCTATTTAGATACGGATCGTGATATTCATATGAATGAGATGTTTTGGTATTCCCTACTTTGTGTTTATAAGAGGGATTTTTTGCTTAGGGAGTATCCGCAAATTGGTGAGAGTATGAAGGCGTTTCAAAATATTGTTGTGAAGAAGTTTGACTGGGAGAACTATATTTACAAGTGTGTGTTGGGTGCTCAGTATGTGAAGGATAATACGGACTGTGATGAGGATAGGAATAGATATTATGATCTTATTGTTGAGAATCTTGATGTTTATAATTATATAATCAAGTATGAGATTTTTAGGAATGATAAGTTTTTGATTAATGTGATGGATATTATTGATGATAGAGGCTTGGCGAAGGTGCTGAAGGCGAAAATTAAAGGTAGACCTGATCTTGGTAAGGATGAGAGATATGGTAGGAGGGTGATTTTTGAGTTTAATAAGGCGTATCCTGTGGTGATGAGTCCTATGCTTGAGAAGGATGAGTTGGAGGAGTTGTTTATTGAGTATTTGGGGTATTATTATGATTTGAGTGAGTTGGAGTATGTAGTTGTTTAGAATAATGCAAATTAAAAAGGTTAAAGATATTAAGTTTTTTATAAAGCCTTATTTGCAATAAAAAATAATAAATTACTTTATACTACTGATATGTTAGCTAATCTATTATAAATTATACAATTTATGTATAGGTGTATAAATAATATCTTTATACAAATACTAAAATAACTCTTTTCTTTTAATATTGAAAAATTCTATAATCTGGTTGATTAACTAGATTATAGAATTTTTTAAATTCACAAATATATGGTTAAAAACCTATTTATGATATAATTTATATGGATTTTATTATTAATAATATCTAAAAAACTAAACTGCTTATAAAAAAAGGGAGAAATTATATGGGGGAAAAATTAAATAAGAATATAAAACTTGTAGAAAAAGATAAAAAAAAGCATGCAAAAGCATCGGAAGAATACATACATGTGGAGTTTTTATATCCAGAAACACAAAATATATGGGATGGATGGGTGCCAATTGTATACAGAAGAACAGGTTTGCACCTTGAAAATAAAGATGAAATTTATAAACATCTTAATAAGGTCTATGAACAAATGAAGCCAGATAAAATTTTAGAGTGGAAAAAAAAACAGGAAGAATATTGGAAGAACAGCAGAGCTTTAACAACTAAATCATTTTTTGACAGTCTCATTAAAGGAGGTTGGCAATGTGTAGACTGTACTTTACCTAAAAATCCTAATTGGGCACGTAGGATTCAAGATTTAAAAGAAGGTGGGTATACTATATCAACTGATATAAATCGATATTGTCCTAAATGTAAATCAAAAAAAACTCATTTAATTTTATTGCCAATTGAGAGAGGTGCATCTAATGGAAATGGATATGAAACATGGTCGCCTGAACTTAGAAAAAGAATAATAAAAGTTCTTAATAGTGTTGATGTATATGAGAATAAAGTAAATCCTCACTGTTTACCAGATCATAAATTTTCTGAAATAAGATGGGATTTAAATACAAAGGCTACAAATCCAAATGATATGACAGATGAACAAATACGTGAAAAATTCCAATTGCTAACTAATCAACGAAATCAACAAAAGAGAGAAGTATGCCGTAGATGTTTTCAAACTGGGATTAGAGGAATTATTTATGGAATTCCATTTTTCTATGAAGGGACAGAAAAATGGGATGAAAGTATTTCTAAAATTGGAAAAGATGCAGAGCGAGGATGTGTAGGTTGTCCTTGGTATGATATTGAGGAATGGAGAAAAAGATTAATCCAAAATTTAAAAAAATGTAAATAGTATTGTCTATTTATATTTTATTTGGTAATATGTAATAAATTTATACAGGAGGGTATTATAACTAATGAAGATAAAATCAGTAGGAAGTATTTGTTCTGGTATAGAAGCAGCATCAGTAGCATGGGAACCATTAGGACTTAAATTTAAGTGGTTTTCTGAAATTGCTGAATTTCCTTCTAAAGTATTGAAAGAAAAATACCCAGATATAAATAATTTAGGAGATATGAATGATATTCCAGATATGATAAAAAATGAAGAGGTAGATTGTCCAGATTTGATATGTGGTGGAACACCATGTCAAGCATTTTCATTAGCTGGGTGGAAAAATGGCTTAGAGGATGATAGAGGTAACCTTACACTTAAGTTTGTTGACATTGTGGAAGCGAATGATAGTATAAGATTAAAAAAAGGTCTTAAACCATCTATCGTTTTTTGGGAAAATGTAGAAGGGGTTTTAACAGATAAAACAAATGCATTTGGATGTCTTATTTCTTCATTAGCTGGTTTTAGCAATGTGTTGGATATAAAACGTTGGCCTAACGCAGGCGTTGTTAGAGGACCTAAACGTAATATCGCTTGGAGGGTTTTAGATGCAAAATATTTTGGAATTCCTCAACAGCGTAAAAGATTATATTTGCTAGCAGGAGGAAAAGATTTTTTCCCAGAGAATGTTTTATTAGAAGAAAATATTGATGAGATTCCACTATATCCTAAGTCTGAGTTGGCTTTTGAAAAAGATGGAAATAAGTTTGAAATTTTTAGAGAATATACAGATTGTTTATATTCAGCATATGGGACTAAGTGGAATGGAAATGCAGCGGCATATAATGGTTCTTTATTCGTTGTACAAAATGGACGTATTCGTAGATTATCACCATTAGAATGTGAACGTTTGATGGGGTTTCCAGATGAATATACAAATTTAAAAAAATCTAAAAGAACGCAACGTTACCAAGCTGTGGGAAATTCTTGGTCAGTGCCTGTTATAAAATGGATAGGTGAACGATTAATTGAGTATACTATTGATTCCTTAAACTTAATTAGACATAGTAATCAATTGGGTAAAAAAATTAATTATATATCTGATGAAGGTTTTTATTTAGATCTTGGTAAAGATATTATTTCATTTAATAATATTTCTCTAAATTGTACTTATGTTCCTGAAAATGCAGTTTTTGGACATATGAAAAATATTATTTCATCAGATGTTTCAGAAAAATTGTATATTTCTCCAGTAGGATGTCATGGAATGGTTAGAAGGAAGAGAGAACGAAATCTTTCTATGAATTCAAGATTAGAAGAAATTTTATTAGAAGTGGCATCTAAATTGAGTATAGAAGAAATTGAAAAACGTTCAAGAGTTCAAAAAAGAGGTCGTTTTAGTGAAAGTATTGATAATGAAAGTGATAATATAATACTTGAGAAGAAGTGTAATAAATTATATGAAGATAATGAATGTACTCAATTAAGTTTATTTTAATTCAATTTATATAAATAAAAATCCATGGACTTTATAAGTCCATGGATTTTTATTTATATAAATTGAAATGTTATTACCAAGTTTTTTTCAGCACAATATTATCCTCAAACCCACCAGACTTAAGCCTCTTCTCAGATCTCCTCCTCAAAATATCCTCCTCACTATACCCATACTTTCCACCAATAGCAAAAAGAACTTCAATCACATCAGCAATCTCCTCAAGATTCTTATCCTCTACAAGCTCATCAACTTCCTCCTGAAGTTTTTTATACAAATACTCCAAAGCAACCTCATCATTTACAACTTCAACCTCACAGTGGTTACCACTATTTTCAATAATCTCAGGAATTCTATCCCTAACTAATTTATCATAAATTTTCATATCAAACCTCCAAATATAATCATAAGTAAAATTATAAAACCACATAGTGAGAATGTCAAAATATGATAAACTATATCATATAAGAAAAAATAAAGGGGACAAGTAATGAGGTTAAATTTTAACTGTGTAACAGGTCACGACGACCATTTATATAAAAGAATACAACAAAGCTTTCACACAGCTACTTCCATAGATATAATCGTATCCTTTCTTATGGAATCTGGTGTAAAACTTATACAAAAGGATTTGGAAGCAATTAAAGATAAAAATATTCCCATAAGAATTCTTACAGGGAACTATTTAAATATAACTCAGCCTTCTGCGCTGTATTTATTAAAAGATATTTTAGGGGATAAGGTAGATTTAAGATTTTACAATGACACGAAAAGAAGTTTTCACCCAAAGGCATACATATTTGAAAACAATGAAGAAGGAGAAATTTTTATTGGATCATCAAATTTATCTAGATCAGCTCTAACTAGTGGTATTGAGTGGAATTATAGAATAGACAAGAAAACAAGTGAAGTGGATTACAACTATTTTAAGATGATGTTTGAAGATTTATTTTTAAATGAATCTATAATAATAAATGATGACGAATTAGAAAGATACTCAAAAACTTGGAAAAGACCGAAGGTATTTGCTCAAATAGAAGAAAAGAAAGAGAAAATAAACTATTCTTATGATGAAGACAGTAACATTACTAGTTTGTTTGAGCCAAGGGGAGCGCAAATAGAAGCACTTTATGAATTAAAGAAAACTAGAGAAGAAGGTAACGACAAAGCACTTGTAGTAGCTGCAACAGGAATAGGAAAAACTTATCTGGCAGCATTTGATAGTAGGGCGTTTAAAAGGGTTTTATTTATAGCTCATAGAGAAGAAATACTAAAACAAGCTTATGAAAGTTTTAAAAATGTTAGAATAGATAAATTTTGTGAGAATGAAGATGTGGTTACCTCAAATTTTGACATGGCAACTACAGTTAAAAATAACTATGATGTAGTTACTAAAGTTGCAGAAGGGGTAACTACAACTAAAACAAATTATAATGAAGACGGATATAATATGGGATTTTTTATGAATTCCACAAAAGATAGGGACAAAGATATAGTATTTGCATCTGTGCAAAGTTTGGGAAAAGAAAATTATCTAAATGAGGAGTATTTCTCTAGAAATTATTTCGATTATATTGTAGTAGATGAGTTTCATCATGCTGTATCTAAAAACTACCAAAATATAATAAACTACTTCACGCCTAAATTTATGCTAGGATTAACAGCCACACCAGACAGACTAGACAACAGAGATGTTTTTAGTGTATGTGACTACAACACTGTTTACGAGGCTACTTTAAAAACAGCCATAGACAAAGGTTGGTTAGTGCCTTTCAGATATTATGGTATTTATGATGAAAGTGTAGATTATGATGAAGTGGAGTTTAAAAATGGAAAATACAATGAAAAGCAATTAGAAAACGCTTTAAATATAAATAAAAGGGCAGAACTAATTTTAAATCACTATAAAAAATACAAGTCTTCCAGCGCCTTAGGATTTTGCACAAGTAAGTCTCATGCTGAGTTTATGGCAAAATATTTTAATGAACAGGGAATAAGTGCTTGTGCTGTTTATAGTGGCAGTGAAGGTGAATACAACGAGGAGAGAAACGTAGCTCTTAGCAAATTAAGAAATGAAGAAATAAAAGTTATCTTCTCTGTAGATATGTTCAACGAAGGTCTGGATGTTAAAAGTATCGATATGGTCATGTTTCTAAGACCTACAGAGTCACCAACGGTGTTTTTGCAGCAACTGGGTAGAGGGCTTAGAAAAGATAAAAACAAAAAATATCTAAATGTTTTAGATTTTATAGGAAATTATAAAAAAGCAAATTTAGTACCATATTTACTTACTGGAGAAAGTAAGAAAATAGCCAAAACTACTAGATTAATACCAAATGAAGAGGATTATCCAGAAGATTGCTTTATAGATTTTGATTTTAGACTAGTTGATATATTTGAAAAAATGAACAAAGCCAATGAAAAGTTGGAAGATTTTATTGTAGCTGAGTATTTTAAAATAAAAGAAGACTTAGGGCATATACCTTCCAGAGTGGAGATGCTCACTTATATGGATGATGACTTATACAACAATATGAAGAAGAAATCAAAGATAAATATTTTTAAGGATTATACTAAGTTTTTAAATGATAACAATGAGGACGAAAGCTGTTTAATAGATACCTTTGCCCATGATTTTATTAGATTTATAGAAAATACTAGCATGAGCAAAACTTATAAAATTCCTGTTATTTTAGCATTTTACAATAATGGCGAAATGAAGTTAGAAATAGATGATGATGACTTGTACAGAAGTTTTGACAGTTTTTATAATAAGGGATCAAACAAAGTGGATATGTTGAAAGATAAGTCTACTGCTAAGTTTAAGACTTGGGGCAAAAAGGAATATGTATCTCTTGCTAGGAAAAATCCAGTACACTTCTTGTGTAAAAGTAGTAGTGAATTTTTCACTATAAAAGGAGATAAGATTTGCTTAAATGAGGGGCTGAGAGAATATTTAAGCAAGGATGAGTTTGTGAAGAATGTGAAAGATGCCATAGACTTTAGAACTAAAGAGTATTACAAAAATAGATTTACAAGGCTAAAATGTGATATATACTAGATTTCTGATGTATTAGTGCTTACGCCCCAAACACAATAGATACGCACGCCTACGTGCATATATGCGTGTCTGTATATAATAATATATATTACTTATTATAGAGTTATAATCATTAAAAACTATAATAAATTGAATACAATCAAGGGAGAGAATATAAATGGATGCAATAAAAGGGAATATAAATTCAATACTAAATGGATACAAACAATTTACAATACCTGTATACCAAAGGCCATATAGTTGGGAAATAAGTCAGTGTGAAAAATTATGGAATGATATAGTTCATATGCAAAAAATAAATAGAATAGGACACTTTGTAGGATCAATTGTAAATATAGCAGAGCAAGCAATGCCAACAGGTGTACAAAAATTTATGATAATTGATGGTCAGCAAAGGATGACAACTCTTACATTATTACTTATAGCTCTTAGAGATTATGGATATGAAAATCAAGAAGATACAACTATAAATGCTCATAGTATAAATGGAATGTGTATTCAAAATGATTATGCTTCTGGCGAAGATAAATATAAAATGTTATTAACTCAGAAAGACAAAGATATTCTAATAAAACTAATAGACAGAGCACCTATAGATGAAAGTAAAAGATCTAAATTATTAGATAACTACAATTTCTTTGTAGAAAAAATAAAAAGTAAAAAGATAGAACCATTTGAAATATTAGAAGGAATAGGTAAATTACAAATAGTAAATATAACATTAGATAGAGCACAAGATGATCCACAATTAATATTTGAGAGTTTAAATAGTACAGGAATGGATTTATCAAAATCTGATTTAATAAGGAACTATATATTAATGGGACTAAGTCCAGAACAGCAAGATAGTATTTATAATAATTATTGGTTTCCAATGGAGAATTTATTTGACTATAGTAAACAAACCTGGTTAATGGATAAATTTTTCAAACATTATTTAACATTCAAATATGGAAAGATTCCCGTGGAAAGTAAAATATATGAAGAGTTTAAACATTATTATGGAGATAAGTCCTATGAAGCTATCTTAAATGTAAGTAAAGAATTGTATAAATGTGCTAAATACTATACCAATATTTATTACTCAAATAGTGGTGATATGGAACTAGACTGTGTATTTAAAGATATAAAATCACTAAATATGGATGTAGCATCACCATTTTTAATAAAAGTATATTATGATTATGACAATGAAGTAATAAGTAAAAAAGAGTTTATAGAAATATTTAGGCTATGTGAAAACTATGTATTTAGACGTGCAATATGTGAAATACCTACAAACTCATTAAATAAAACTTTTAATCTAGCTGTAAGAAATATTAATAATGATAATTATATAAATTCAGTAAAAGCATTTTTTATTATGTTAGATAATTATAAAAGACTTCCATCAAATGAAGAGTTTGTAAAAGAATTAAAAATTAGAGATATTTATAATATGAGAATACGTAATTATATATTATCTAAGTTAGAAAATCATAATAATAAATCTCCAATAATTATTGAAAACTTTACAGTAGAACATATAATGCCACAAAATACAAATTTAAATGAAAGCTGGAAAAATGATTTAGGAAAAAATTATAAAGATATACAAAAACAATATATACATACAATTGGAAATCTTACTTTAACAGCTTACAACTCAGAAATGTCAGATAAGTCTTTTGAAGATAAGCTTAATATGACTGGTGGATTTAAAGAAAGTGCATTAAGATTGAATAGTTATGTAGTTAAGCAAGATAAATGGAATAAAGATACTATTGAAGAAAGAGCAAATAAACTATGTAAACTGTCAGAAGAAATATGGGAATACCCAAATCTATCTGAATGTGAAATGGAATCATTTTTACTTAAAAATGAAGAAGTATATACATTAGATTCTTATGAATATTTATCAGAAGATAATATTGCGTTATTTAATGCTTTAGATAAAAGAATTTTAAATATATCATCTGATGTTAAAAGAGAATTTAAAAAGTTATACATAGCTTATAAAGTAGAAAGTAATTTTGTAGATATTGTCCCTCAAAAATCCAAATTTAAGTTAAATATAAATATGAAATATAGTGATGTGATAGATCCTTATGATATATGTATAGATATTACTAATAAAGGAAGTTGGGGTAATGGTGATATTGAAGTTTTATATGATAATATAGAACAATTAGATAAGATTATGGATATAATTAAACAGTCTTATGAAAAACAATTGGATGTTGATTAATTGAAATTAAAAAATAACAAAAACACAATAAGGAGTTGGAATTATTTTATATACAGAAAAGGATTTGAGCATATCAAAAAGAGATATATCAAAAATACTAGCAAAAGAATTTTACGATGACACACTATACACTTACATACTGCCAAATGATAAAACAAGATTAAAAGCACTGGAAGAATTTTTTTATTGCTACACAAATATGTACCCAACAGGAACCATAGTATCACCATCAAAAGATGCCCAGGCCATAGGATACATATTCTACAATAAGCACAATATAAAAAAATCAACCCAACTATATAACTTAATAAAATACTCAACAAAGCTTATATCAATGACCAAGCACATATCAATGAAGGAATTTATAAGATTTGGGAAAGCCATATACAACAATTCATCCGCATGGATAGATGAATTTGTAAAAGGTGAATTTATACATATAGACCTAATAGTTGTGGACAAAAAACACAGAAATAAAGGGTTAGCTAAAAAAATAATAAAAAGTGTTTTTGAAGAGGCAGACAAGGAAAATATAGTGGTCACATTAGAAACACAAAATCCTCAAAATGTTCATATATACAAACATTTTGGTTTTGAAGTAGTAAAGAAGCAACAATATGAAAAGTTAACACAATACTGCATGATAAGAAAGCCTAATGATAAGGAGTAAACCCAACACCAAATATTAAATTAAATAATATAGTGGTATTAAGAGAGCTAATATGTAAAAGAGTAAAAGAAAAAAAGATGGCAATGCCATCTTTTAATAACATAATTCATACTTGGGGAAAGTAGAATACTATGTAAGTTTTAATTCTTATGATAAAACAAAGCTACCATTTTTCTAAGGGTTAAAAAACAAAAAAGTCAGAAGGTGGAAGCCTTCTGACTTTTTTATATTTTCATAATATAATTATCATTTATAATTAAATGGTAAGACACTTCCATGTAATTGTAAAGTGTTTTCCCAAAAATAATTTTATTTATTTGAAATATTAAGACCCAGCTTATAAGCTCTATCTAATAACTTTTTATTTGACTTGGTAGAGTTTTTATCAAATGCTTTTGTAGCTATCAATGTTTTATAGTGTTCAAGTCCCATTCCTTTTAAATGTTTTGAAGTGTATTTAAAATATTTCTTAAATAAGAATGAAAAAGGAGCTGCTTGAGTATAAACCATTATTAACTTCTTTTTACCAAACCTAGGTATATGCTTGCCTTTGTCTATTGTAGTAAGTGGATATAACCTATCTAGCATAAGTTTAGTTTGGGCTGATACTTGGCATATATACACAGGGGATCCTATTATTACATAATCAGCATCTTTTATTTCCTTGTAAATTGTTTGCATATCATCTTTAACTGCACAATCATGAACATTTCTACAGTATAGACATCCTTGACATCCCTTTATATTCATATCATTTAGATAAAATTTTTTTATGTTTGAGTTTGAAGAGTTAGCTCCATCTAAAATTTTTTCAATTATTGTATCCACATTGCCTTTTTTTCTAGGACTTCCTACAAATGCTACTATTTTACTCATATAATATCCTCCATACTTAGTCTATCTCTTCTAAATTCTTATAAACTCGTTTTAAATAATCTTCAAATTGTTGTATTTCTTCATTAGTAAAATCTTTATAATATATTTCCTCCATTTTAGATACTGCTTCTTTATAAATATTAATCTCTGGAATTGCTTTATTTGTTAAAGAGATTAAAGTTATCCTCTTATCAGTTGTGCTAGTTTGCTTTGATATGTATCCATTTAAATATAGTCTGTCTAACATACCTGTTAATGTTGATTTACTTAGGGATAGTTCAGTACATAAATCATTAATTGCCATTTCATTATTTTTATATAAGGTAAACAATATTTTACCTTGAGCATGATTTATGTTTGGTTTTGTAGTAGATTTCATTATCTTTGTAAACAATCTACCAGACAAAAAATTTATTTTACTTATTAATAATCCACCTATTTTATTGTTCATAACATTTACTCCTATAATTAATATAAAAATATAGTACTATATAGTACTAAAAAACACAATGGTATATTATGAATAAGAATACATCTTTATTGTAATAATAATATCGTACATATATAGTACAAATATATTTAAGAGGTGATATATATGCAAATGAATGCAAAAGAACAATTACAAAGTGCTTGTACTCAATTATCAACTGCTCAAAGTGCTTTAAATCAAGCTATGAGTACAGTTGAAAAACCAAACAATAAACAAGAAATAGAAAAGGCTTTAAGCGCAGTTAACAATGCTGTTTCTGTAGCAAATAGTGCTTGTCAAAATTATACAGAATAATGAAATAAAAAAGACTTTCGTACTATTTTAGTATGAAAGTCTTTTTTATTAATAGAAGATAAAACTATGAGAAAAATTATTAAATTATTAGCATATATATTATTAAAATTTTCTATTTTTTTATAAGATTTTCCACAATAGGCACATCAGCAGGAGCCCATACTAAGGAATTTAGATTTTCTTTCTTCAGATAAACCAGCTTAGAATGTTCTCTAGCCACAGGAGTACCCTCCACCAATTTACACTTAATCCCTATAAGATTTACTATAACTTTTTCATATTCATGAGTGTTCTCGTCAAACTCATCAACAGCTTCTACTGTACAGTTTAACTCTTCATGAATTTCTCTTTCTATAGCTTCAAATAAAGATTCTCCTTGCTCAACTTTTCCACCAGGAAACTCCCATTGGTTGGGAAGAGTCATCTCTGGAGATCTAAGAGCACATAATATTTCATTATTTTCGTTCTCTATTATGGCAGCAACTACTTTAATTGTCTTTTTCAAAATATCACCTCATACAATAAGATACCATAAATGATACAAATTTAAAGTATTTTTCTAGTTAATTGTTTTGGAAATCATGGGAAAACTAATTGTCAGAAATGATTAACATTCTGAACGAAAAAAAAGATGGCAACGCCATCTTTTAATAACATAATTCATACTTGGGGAAAGTAGAATACTATGTCAGTTGTAATTCTTATGATAAAACAAAGCTACTTTTTACTAAGGGTTAAAAATAGAAAGTCAGAAGGGTAAGCCTTCTGACTTCTTTATATTTTCATAATATAATCATCATTTATAATTAAATAGTAAGATATCTTACTAAAATTGTAAAGGGTTTTTCCAAAAATAAGTTAAAATATTTTAAAGTCTTCACTTTATAATATTTCAACTAATCTATTACCTTATAGACATAGCCTAAAATATTTGATTTTCCTTATATTTATTTTATATGTAATTATCTATCTATATTTAAGTCGTATTTTTTTACTACTGGATTAGAGTTTCTTATAGCACTTCTTTCTATATTAGGAGTGTCTTTTCTTACAACATCATAAAGAGATGCTCCTACCAATTCTCCTACTTGTTGAAGTCTATCTGTGCTTATGTTAATTTCTATAGTATCTTTTGGAGTATGATAGTATTCTTCTAAATTACCATCTTTATCTCCCCATATAAAGCAAGCTGATGGTATTCCAGCTTCACCAAATGGTGCATGGTCAGAAGATGAACCTTTGCCAATAGATAAAACTTCGTTACCTAATCTGTATCCAGATGCTGTCATTGATTCAGTAACTAAATTTTCATTACCATCTATAGTATCTGCATACAATATATCACAAGATTCAGCGCTAGTTGCTATCATATCCATGTTGAAGTTTGCACAACTTCTATCTAATTCATCCTTAGTTAATTGAGAAACATAGTATTTAGACCCATTTAAGCCTATTTCTTCAGCACCACAAGCAATAAATCTTATTTCTTTATCTATAGGATAAGATTTTAGTATTTTAGCCAATTCTAATAACATAGATGTGCCAGATGCGTTATCGTTAGCGCCTGGAGCATAAGGTACACTATCATAATGAGCTGTAACATAAACTATTTCAGGGTTTTTAACCTTTTTAGGTTTTCTAGTTGCAATTATATTTTGTGAATCTGTTAAAAGATTTGATTTTATAGAAACATTAACACTGTTTTTTGTCATTTCATCCTTTATTTTTTGACCATCTTCTAAAGATACAGATAAGAAAGGTATATTTGATTTGTAATCTCCTAAAGTAGGGTTTATGTTTCCATTTGTATTATTATACATTATGACAGCTATTGCACCTGCTGCTTCTGCGTTCTTTGCTTTTTCTGCAAATGTAGTTTCACCTCTTTGCACAAGTGCCACATTACCTTTTACTTCAGTTGGGAAGTTTGATACATCACTTCCAAAACCACAATCAACAACTTGTCCTTTTATTCCGTCTTTGTCAGTATACCCTGAACCAGTAGCTGTATTTACTCTGAATAAAACATCTTTTAGATTTTCAACTGTTAGTTCAGAGACTACATTGTTAATACCAAAATTTTGAACCTGCACATCATATCCATAACTTTCAAACTGAGATTTAATGTAGTTTGATGCTTCTTTTTCCTCATCTGTACCAGCTACTCTTGGTCCAATAGATTCACTTAAATACTTAATATGTTGTAGAGCCTTGTCAGAGTCTACCTTTGTAATAATTTTTTGGTCAAAAGCTTTTAATGCATTTTCATTTGGTGCTGCAAATGATATCATTGGCACTGATATTGCAAAAGCAGCAAGTAGTGAAATAAGTTTTTTTGTTATTTTCAACTCAATCTCCCCTTAATATTTATTTAGTAGTACTTCTTTACTACTACTATTAAAAATAATTGTATCAGAGAGACATATCATAAAATGTCTTATTTTGAAAGAATAGATACCATTTTCAAAATATTTTTCTTTAATTATTTGACAAAAATATATAATTTAATTTAAATAATTTGTTTTCATGTTAAAAAGTAAAAATTCTAATATTAAATTATTATAAAAAAATGAGTGATATAGTCACTTAGTAAAATAAGAACTTCTATTTATATTTTTTCATAATAGAGATATTATAATACTATGGTAAAATATCTATAAAAATTATTTAAAATAGCAAATTAAGGGGGCAAAATAAATTGGAAAAACTAGATATTATAGATAAAGTAAATTACAAAAAAATGATGGAACACAGAAATAGCTTAGGTGGTTTTGGAAAAGATATAGGTATAAAAATAACAGCAATCTCAAAAGGTTATGCTAAGGGAGAAATTGATATAAATAAAAGTCACTTAAATCCTGGAAATTCTGTTCATGGAGGATGTATTTTTACTTTGGCAGATACGGTGGGAGGAACTGCAGCATGGTCTAGAGGTAACTACGTGGTAACTACTTCGAGTAATATTACTTATTTAAATCCTGCCATAGAATCTAAAAAGCTAACAGCTATTGCTAAGGAAATTAAATTTGGCAAGAAGGTTCTAGTTTATGAGGTAGATATATGGGATGATAGCGAGAGACTAATTGCCAAAGTTACTAATTCTTATTACAATATAGAAAAGAAATTAGATTTATAGTACAAATAAGTATTAATTATGAATGGAAAGAGTGTATTAAAAAACAATACACTCTTTCTTTATTCCAAAAAATTACAATAATGTAAAAAAATGAGACGCAAATGTAGATAATTACTTACAAATTCTGTATAATTAACTTAATTATGGTTATGGAAAAGGAATATATTATGGAGGAATAATGCATGGAAGATTTTAGGGATAAATATACGGATATCCAGCTTGTAGAAAAAGACGAATTGGCTGAAGTATATGTGGCCATAAATAATGAAACACAGCAAACAGTACGTATAAAAGTTCTAAGAAAAGAAAGCAATCATAAAAGATACATAAAAGATATAACAGAAAAAATAAATATGTTAAAAGATTTAAAACATGAAAATCTAATAGGAATAAATGGAATATTTAGTTTTGTAGAAAAAAATTATATTTATTACTATATAGAAACGGAGTATTTCAAAAGTAAAAGCTTATGGAATAAGACAGTATTTAACAAACTGACTTATAGACAAATTCTAAACATAATTAAGCAAATAGCAGAAGGATTAAAGGAGTTTCATCATAAATCATTAGGTCATGAAAATCTAGACACGGAAAATATTTTCATAGATTCACAAGGTCTTGTAAAAGTTGATGTGTTATCATACTTAGAGCAAAAATACGATGAGTCAGGGGAACTTATTGATGAAGAGGACTTTGAGGCTGGAAAAGAAGAAGATATTTATTCTATAGGTATTATTTTATACACGTTAATAACTAATGATATTGATTTTAGTTCAAGAAAATTAAAGAAAAAAATTAAAGATGAAGAAATATTTAGTATTATATATAGTGCAACTACAGATAAAGCAGACTACATGTATGAAAACTTAAATGAACTTATATTTGATGTAAGTTCTTATCTAGAAAGCCTACCAGTGGATGTTGAAAAAACATTAGACGAAATTGATTCAGACGTAGAAGAAGACAATGTACAAGAAGAGAATGTACAAGAAGAGAATGTACAAGAGTATGATTCTAAATTAAAGAAAAGAAGACTAATTAAGAAAATATGTGCTTGTGCAGCTGTGTTTCTACTTTTAGTAATAGGTGTAAAAGGCATAGAGTTACTTAACAAGAACAAAAAAGAAAGTGCTAAAATTAAACCAACTACAGAGGTAGTAAAAGAAGAGCCAGTCAAAGAAGAACCTGTAGAGCCCGAAGAAAATACAGAAGTTGAAGAAGTTGATGTAGCAACTGATGCAGCAGATATTCAATCAAATGATGAAGATACATACCAAAATGATTATTATTCAGATGAAAATACTAATAGTAGTAACAATATAAATAACAATTACAGCAATAATCATAATAATAGCAATTACAAGAATAATCATAGCAGTAACAATAGTAATAGCAATAACAACACTGGAAACAATAATGGTGGTAATAGTAGTGGTAGTGGTAATAATAACACAGTAGTACCGAAACCTGAGGAAAATAATGGAGAATCTTCTAAACCAGAAGATAATAAGCCAAATACTGGAGGAGAAGAAAAACCAAATCCGAACCCTAACCCAGAAGAAGGTAACGGTGGGGAAAGTGGCGGTAATGAATCAGACTCAGAAATAAATAGTGGAGTAGAATAAATTGATAAAATATTTACTGGAAATATTAAATAGAAAAAGTAAGGAGGAATTAAATTGAGTTGTATATTTTGTGAAATAGAAGATTATGTACTGGAAAATGACCTTGCTTATGCTATTTTCGATAAATTTCCAGCAACACCAGGTCATATGTTAGTAATACCAAAGCGCCACGTTGCAAACTTTTTTGATATAACAAAGCAAGAAAGAGAAGCTATCTTTGACTTAGTAGATAAAGGCAAGGAATTGCTAGATGAAAAATATAGTCCCAATGGATATAATGTGGGAGTAAATGTAAATGAAGCTGGTGGTCAAACAGTTTTTCATGTTCATATACATTTAATGCCTAGATTTACTGGAGATGTGATAGATCCAACAGGTGGAGTAAGAGGTGCTATACCTAAGTACATGAAATATAGTAAATAATAAAAGATTGAACAAAATACAAAGGATTACTTCAATAAAGAAGTGATCCTTTTTTATATTCAAAAAATATAAATATGGTAATATAAAAAAATTTATAATAAAGTATATATATTACAAAACTTTTTAAATTATATAAAACGTCTAATATATGAGAGGTGAACAAATGAAATGAAATTACTAAGCTTAGTAGAAAGAAAAAAAGAAAAACAAGTAAGGAAATATATAGTTGAAAATAAAGAATCTTTGTACAGATTTGCTCACACCTATGTAAAAAATGAAGATGATGCACTGGATATAGTGCATGATGCTGTCTGCAAATCATTGGTTAATATAAACACTCTCAAAAACATAGATAGCATCAAACCTTGGATTTATCAAATAGTATCAAATTGTGCAATAGATTATATTAGAACAAATAAAAAATATGTGGCAATAAGTGGTGAAATACAAGAGGAAAAGGCAATAGGATATGATACATATGAAGATATAGACTTACAAGAAGCTTTACAAAGATTACCTGAAAAGTACAGGATTGTCATCGTGCTAAGATATTTTGAAGATATGAAAATAGGAGATATAGCCCAGATACTAAATGAAAATGAAAACACTATAAAAACAAGACTTTATAAAGGGTTATCAAAATTGAAAATAGATCTTATTGAAGAAGAGGAGTGAAAGTTTTGAAAAAAGATAAAAAGATAGAAGATTTGAAGAAAAACTATAACAATATAGAAATACCAGACAAACTGAATGATGTAGTAAATGATGCATTAAATACAAATACAAATAAAAGAGGCAAGATTGCTAGGTGGTCTACTGTTGCTGCATCAATATGTGTAATAATTGGAGCCGTTAATTTAAGTCCAGCCTTTGCAAATACTCTAGAAAATATACCTGTAATAGGAAATGTAATAAAAATTATAAATTTCAAGAATTATAAAATGAATCAAAATGGATATGATGTATCTATTGATGTACCAAAAATAGAAGGATTGAAAGATAAGGAATTAGAATATAAGCTAAACAAAGAATTTGAAGCTGAAGGCAAAAAACTATATGATGAGTATTTAAAAGAAGTAAAAGATTTAGAGGAACTAGGGGTAGAAGGCAGAAAATATGGAGAATCTTGGTACGAAGTAATAAATGAAAATGATGATGTTTTATCATTAATAATTTATAATTACTACGCACAAGGTTCATCTAACACAACTAGAAAGTTTTATAATATAGATAAGAAAAATCAAACAGTTTTAACATTGGAAGGTATGTTTAAAGGAAGTGACTATGTAAATGTTATAAGTAAAAATATTATAAGTCAAATGAGAGAAAGAACTAAAAAGAATCCAGAAGATGTATATTGGATTGATGGAGAAATAGAAGACTTTACAAAAATAAAGAAAGATCAAGGTTTTTATATAAATGATCAAAATGAAATAGTTATATGCTTTGACAAATACGAAGTTGCTCCAGGATCATCTGGTTTAGTGGAATTTACTATACCTAAAGATGTTACTAAGAAACTTATGAAATAAATTTGCATTAAAATTGCAAAAGTTAAAAATTTAAAAGGACAGAAATGTCCTTTTTTTACATTTATTAAGAAAACTTAATAAATTGTGGATAACTCCTACACCTGGCATTTTAAAAAGTTTTAGAAAAAAATAAACTTTTTTATATCAGATTTGTAATAAAAAACCTGTTGAATAGTAACACCTAAGGGGTATATACTTAGTATGTCGACAAATTGTTACGTAAAAATACTAAAAGCGATAAAATATAGCTTTGAATTAATAGAGGTAGGAGTTGAGAATTATGAGGAATAGAAGAATAAACAAGAAAAAGGCCTTGTTAGTCTTAGTAGTAGGATTAACTGTATTCGGGGTATTAAATAGAACACTAGCATATGTGGATAATCAAAGACAAATCAAAGCAGAGCAAGCTAGAATAGCAGAAGAAAAAAGAAAAGAAGAAGAAGAAAAGAAAAAATATGTAGTTGGAGTTAGTCATGAAGGTGAAAAATACTCTTACGATGCAAAGAAAGTATCAGAAAAATTAAGTAAGTATGATTATACTAACGACGGTGAAAAAATAGTATTTTTAACTTTTGATGATGGTACATCTAAAACCAACACACCAAAAGTATTAGACACTTTAAAGGAAGAAGATGTAAAAGCAACATTCTTCTTAACTGGACAAAACATAGAAAATGGTGGACAAGAAGCCAAAGATCTTGTAAAAAGAGAATTTGATGAAGGTCACGCCATAGGAAACCATTCATATACTCATGATTGTAAAAAGTTATACCCAGGTAGAACTTTAGATATGGAAGCATTTAAAGAAGACTTTGACAAAAATGATAAGTTATTACAAGATATATTAGGTAAGTACTTCTCAACAAGAGTAATAAGATGCCCAGGGGGATATATGTCTTGGAATGGTATGGAACCTTTAGATAATTATTTAGACGAAAATAATATGGTTTCTATTGACTGGTCATCTTTAAATGCAGATGCTGAAGGAAAAAGAAAAAATGCTGAAGAGCTACTTGACTATGCTATTAAAACTTCAGAAGGAAAAGAAATGGTAGTTTTATTAATGCATGACACTTATGGAAAAGAAGAAACTGCTAAAGCTTTACCAGATATAATAAAATACTTCAAAGATAATGGATACGAGTTCAGAACTTTATCATAAAAATGTATTTGAAGGATCCTGTAGATAGATTTAAACAAATATATCTACAGGATTTTTTACTGTATGTAGTAATTACGTAGCAAAGTAGGTATTAATTAATAGAAATAAAAAATTTGCAACTTTGGAACAAGTACTACATTTATGAAAAAATAAATTATAAAATATTATAAAAAAAGAAAAGGGAAAGATTGTTATGAGGGGAAAAAGACATAAGAAAAAACCGGTATTTTTAATTCTATTATCCATAGTGTTTGTAATAGGAATATGTAAAATAGCTGGAAAAACAATAAAAGCATATAGCAAAGATTATGATCAAGTTGCCATGAATGAAAATATGGAAGAAATATCAAAAAAAGTAAAACAGTCTGATGATCATGTTTTAAAACTAATATTAAAAAATAATAAAAACAATCCAAATACATATAAAATTTTAGAAAATGTAGACTTATATCCTAGAGAGCTTTTAAAATTAGCATCTAAAAAAGAAGAAGCTCTAAATTTTGTAGCGGATTATACTGACTACAAAGGTTACAGTGAAATGAAAGCATCTGTTAGAAAAGATTATAAAAAAGGTGAAATACCACTATTTATTCAATGGGATAAAAGATGGGGCTATGAGAAATATGGCTCAGATTTCATTGCTATTAATGGATGTGGACCAACATCTTTAGCAATGGTAGCTGTAGGACTTACTGGAGATACAAAAATAAATCCTAAAGTAGTAGCTGATTATAGTAAGGACAATGGATATTTAGTAGAAGGAGTAGGAACAAATTGGGATTTGATGACATATGGTGCTAGAAATTTTAAAGTAGCAGGTAGAGAAATATGTCTGAGCAAAGAATCAATATTGGAAACTTTAATAAAAGGACAACCAATAATAGTTAGTATGGGGCCTGGAGAATTTACAACATCAGGACATTATATTGTATTAACAGGAGTAAATACCAACAACAAAATAATAGTAAATGACCCAGATAGTAAACTAAGAAGTAAAAAAACTTGGGATATAAATATATTCCTAAAAGAGGCTAAAAATTTATGGGCATTTAAAGCTTTACAATAAAATATAGATTAAAATTAATATGACATACAATCACTTATTATAGTCTAAATCATAGAATATAATAGGTCGATTATGGCCGAAAAATGTAAAGGAAGTGATTAGGATGTCCCAGACACCTATAAACACTAATCCAGGTATTCTAATTGTTAATAATAGAGAGTTTAATAATACTAATATATATATAACTCTTATTAATATGGATGATAATTCAAACAATCCATATGAGTTAAAAGAAGATGCTTATTTTACCCTAACTATTAAAAAAGGCATAGAAACTTTTTTTACTGGAAATTTAATAGGTTATGAGTGTATTTTATATCTGGACAATGTAGAGATAAGTAGATTTAATCCAGCAGCACTTACTGACAAAATAGAAAGAACAATAACTTTTCCAAAAGGAACTGTTACTACAAATTCTACAAAAATATTAAGATGTGTTTTTACATTTGCTAAAGATGGAAATAGTTGGACTTTTTCTGAGCAAAAAGAAAGAATAGACAAAATGGATTTTTCAGGATATGGATATATAAATATGCAAGCTATAAACCCTATAAATTGTAATATAATCGGAGACTATTTTGCAAGTAATAATATAAAGATAGATAATTTTTATAAGTTTCAAATATATAGTAGATTGCACACATCTTGGCCTATGTTACTTACAAAGAGTTATAGGAAAAGTGAATGCTTCAATGTATCATCAAATAATATTTCCATTGGATTTCATCAAAATTTAGATTTAATTAAATATTTAATAAGTAAGAATATACTTTGGGAATTTACATCAACTGATTTTGCGGTTAAATATTATATTAAAGATAACAATGGATTTAAAATAACTTATAGGGAATATGTAGAGCACAAAGAAATAGGAAAAGATTATGAAGCTGTGAATATATCTAATGAACAGTACTGGATGACAACAGGCTACTATGGAGGAGTAAGAACAGGTGGTTTGTATTATATAAATAATAATGTACCAATGTCTAATTTAGAGGATCTTAAATTTACACTTAAAGGAACAATAAACGAAAACCATGGCGTTATGCCTATTGACCAAATAATGAGTGATAATCCTGGAATGGACGTAAATACCCAGTTAACTTATACACCAACAGTGGATGTTGCTGATATATTTGACAAAGTAATAGTTGATAATGGAGTATATTTTTGCAATGATTCAGTGCCAATTATAGTTAAATTCAAGGAATTTTTGAATTTACAGTACTCAACTATTACTCTTACAGTAAATAATCAAAAACTATCATATACTTCTGATAATAATTATACATTAATGTTTTATTATCCAGTAAAAAATAATAGTTCAACTCAGCTTAAAATAGAAAAAATTGAATGTAATGGTCAATATATCTATGGTAGTAAAGAAATAAATAAAATCATGCCATGTACCTTAGTTCCTATAAGAATGTATGATGCTATTCAAGATTTGCAAGTAGGATATATAACTGATTGTGATAATTACAAAAACAAAGTAAATATAAAAGCAAATTTAATAAATGGAGATCTTAATTATAAGGACTACTATAATAACGACACCTTATCTATAACTGATAACACATCTAAATCTGTATATGCCACTATAATTGACAAAGAAAACAATGAAACCCTAGTAGATAATGTAAAATTAGTTTATGGCAAAGACCCTGAAAACAATTATTATTTATCTGGTAGCTGTGAAATGAAGGTAAACACAGGAATTTCAGATCATAAATATGGTGTTCAGCTATATGTGAGAGATAGATATAGTGAACACGGAACTAATGTAGAAAGTGATTATGCACCACTATATGGAAAAACATTTGATTTTTTAGTTAATCCAATAGAATTTGTAGAAGAAACAGATCTAACATTAATTATCCCTAATAATGGACCAGATAATGGAAAGTACTGGCCATCAGGAGAAGAAAATGTAATTTACGATACGAGTAAAGAATTGGTAAAAGTAGATTACAAGTATGATGGAGATGCTACTTTTGCTAGCACAAAAGATTTTGAGTGGAGTATTGTCAGCATGGACAACAAAGGTGATGCCACAATAGTAAATAATGAAATAGAACTTATTTCGGCAGGAAATATAAAAGTAAAACTTACGGCAACAAATGGTAATGTTGAACCTGATAAAAATATAAGCGTATATTCTAATATAATAGAAATAATACACAAAGATGATCCAACTCTTATTATTCCTACGTCTTTTTCAAAGGTGGAAATAATAGATGGCAGTGATGCGACAATAAGATATATTCAAAATTTAACAGAATCTTTTAAAGACAGAGACATTCAATTTAATTTAAATATATATGCAGGAAACTATACAATGGAAGCCTTGGAAAATGAACAACCATTGCATGAAATAGAATTTATAAGAAATTCAAATTCACCTGATAAAAATAAATATATAATTCCATCGAATTTGCTTACTTTAGGACCTTCAAAGGAAAACATACCAAAATACACAATTCTTCTGAAATCAGCAAACCCTTATGATAAAACTGAAATATTATCAGATATAGCATATATAACAGTTATAGCTAAACAAATTAAATTCGATCTAAATTGTGGAGACAAAACAACTTATATTGATAATAGTGATGAACCAAGCAAGAAAACCATAATAAATATTACTTGGGAAATAGAAAATATTGACGAAGTAAATGGAGCAGACATACTGTTTAAGGTTGATAAAAATGGAGGAGTGTTATTAGATAGTATAAAAGAATTTGGGGACATGATAAAACAACCAAATAACAAATATACTGGAAGCTATAATTTGGAAATCACAAATGTAGATGAGCATACTCCAAAAGACATTTATACTATTTCTATAAAAGGTAAAAATCTTGGAAATAAAGAATACAGTTTTGATTCAAGAATAATTAATGTCTACTCAGCAAGCAGTATGAAAATACTTATAAATAATGAAGATAAAAAAACTTATGATATGAATAATTACGATTATATTAGTGACCTATACTTACAGAAATTGAATTCAGATGATATTGAAAAACTTAGAAAAGAATTGAATTTAAAAGCAAATGCAAATATAAAATCATCAACTTTTAATGAATACGATGATTTACTAAGTTGGAGTACTTCTGATCACAACAAATTAACTATTAATTATTTTAATGGCGTTAATTATCAAGATATAGATAAAACAATATACAAATATTTCACACCAAGTAAACAATTTTTACTTTCTGGATTACAAGACGGAAAAGTAATAGTTACTGCAACTCATGCTCAAACAAATAGATTAGATGAAGTAGAAATTAATATAGAAAGTCTAAAAGATAAATTTTATTTATTTAAATTTAATCCAAAGTGTAAAACAACTCTAAATTATACAGACAGTAAAAATAATAAAAGAAGTGTTACAAGTAACGATGAAGGAATGTTAGCTTTATATGAGCCAAATAGCATTAACTCAGATATATATGTTAAGAGTGAATATATTAATGAGGTTTATCTTGGAACTATATTAAAAATAAGTTTATTATCTGGAGAAAAAGACGTAACCATAAATGCACTGTATCCTATAAACTATTTTAATTTGCGTAAAGTAGCAGTTATAGATATTAATATGAAAAAAGAAGATGGTTCTCCTTATAATGAAAAAGTCAAAATTTATGGTGGAGTATACAAAAACGGTGGCTATTGCCAAAATGCACTTATTAACAATAAGGATGGAAAAGTAGGAATAGAAGTTCAAGTAGATAACAATGGTCATACAAGACTTAACTTAGACTCTACACAATTTTGGTCAAAAGATTTGGGAGAAGATGAGTATGTAGAATTGATACCATCAGACAAACTTAAATTTATATTAGAAATATATCCATCAAACTCAACTTATTACCCAACAGTTATATACCTAGATGGTAATGAAAGTATTGATAATATAACAAGATTTGGTGAAGGAATAGTTAATTTAAGAAGAATAAAAGACAATAAAACAAATAATCCATTTATTGTTAACCAAAGTATCTTATACCCAGATAGCAATATATCACGTATGTTAACTGATGATATAACAAAAGTGGGACCAAGCGATAAACATTTACAAATAAATTTAAATACAGATGTGATGATGTGGGGAACAAATATTGATGAGGCAGCAACATACAAACTTCTATGTAAAGATAAAAATAAAAACTCTCAAATTGTGCAAAGTAGCAATGTTATAAAATATCCATTCTCTAAGTTTATTTTAATAAGAAATACAGTGAACTTATCTGAAGACGCAATATGGATTGATAAGCTGAAAAAAACAACTATTCAATTTGATTTGTATGATAAAAATAATTTAATAACTAAGTCATTAATTAACCCAGTACAATTAGTAAATATGTGTGGAATTGAAGCTGTTGAACAGTCTAGTGAAGTTACATCTCAACTTGAAAAATTAAAAGAAACCACATCTATTAGTGGAACAAAAAAAGACATGGGAGATAAATTAATTCAAGTAGGACTAGATATAATTTCTGCTATAGGAATGCAAGGTCAATTTTTCAAAATGGCCATATCATCAACACAAGATCCTTCCATATACACAGTATTTATATGGGCAGGAAATACAGATGCAGGATTAAATATACCAGACAATCTAAGTATTGTTGTCTTAGATGAACTAGAAGGCAGAGGTCTGGGAGTTGTACCTGAAATAGGCGACTTAGTGTCTATGGCAAAAGGAACTTATATGAAGGAACAACAAGACACACTAAATAATAATCTCAATAGTACTAAAAAGACTAGCTCTCAAACTGATTTTTCTGTAGGTCTTGGAGGATATTTCTTAGGAGAAATTGACTTTGATCATGACATTACTAAATGGGATTTTTGTTTATTAAGTGGAGGGTTTACTGCTACAGCTAGTATGGAATACAAATGGACTTACAATACTCAAGTTGGACCTATACCAGTTACTGCCTATATTAAATTTGGTGGAGGAATAGGAGCAAACTTTAATGTGGCAGTTAGACGTAGCCAGTTACCAGCATATCCGTGGGCAGGAAATTACCCATCAAAGAAAGCTAATGACTATATAACTAGAATAAATGCAAATGTATATATTAGAGCTTTTGTAGGAATAGGTTTTGACTATTCTATTATAGCTTTAAGAATAGGTATATTTGGTCAAGTTGATGTAAGTTTTGAAACAGCATTTTTATCTAGAAATTATTTAAGTGATACTAGTCTTAGAGAGCTAAATGGTCAATATTTAGGATTACTTGGAACAATAGGAATAGAATTTGCAGTAACAATTTTATTTATAAGTTATGAAAAAGTATTGGCATCTAAATCTTGGGGTAAGAATTTTTATTTTAATGATTGGGATAAAATTGATGATTATTGGAATGAAAACTCAAGTGTGTTTGCCAACGATGATTTTGAAAACAAAGACCTTAGTTTACAAGAAGTAAGTTCAAAACGCCTTATTGAAAGAAGAAGTTATCTTGAAAATTACGAAAGATTTTGGGCAAGTTCAAGTGACTTTGCTTTATTATCAAATAATAATATATCAATACTTCAACAAAATGCTTATCCAGGATCAAATCCTAGATTATCAAATGACGGTTCAATTTTAATATATTTAAGTGATAGAAATAGTACAAATATTAGTGATACGAGACTTTGTTATAGTATTAGAAATGAAGAAGGAAAATTTGACCCAGGAATTGTAATACAACCGTCTACAAGTAATACACAAGTTATATTTGATGGATTTGGAGATTCTAACCCTAAGATAGACGGTAATAAAGATTTTGCTGTGGCAACATGGATAAGACTGAGAGAAGAAGTTAATCTTGCTGAAGGTAGTGAACTATCAGACTATGATCAATTGGCTATGTTAAATAGTAGTGAAGTAATGCTTAGTATTTATAAAAATAGTTTATGGCACACTATTAGAGTAACAGAAGATACTACACCAGATTTGGCTCCAGTTGTAACAACCAATGGAGATTCCCTACTACTTGCTTGGCGTAATGTTTATTGTAATAATGATACAAATCCTTTAGATTTTACTACAAAGGACAATATAGATTTTGTTAGAATAAATAAAGATAATTTAGAAATAAACGAAACACATAACTTATACAATGGGTCAAATGGAACAGTAAAAGGTATGGATGTGGCAATGCTAAAAGAGGGCACTTGTTTAGTAGCTTATGTACTCGACCTAAGTAACAACAATCTATCAAGTGAACATGAAATATTCTACTCAATTATAAGTCCAAATAATGAAATAATTAAAACAGTAAGACTTACAAATGATGAATATTTAAATGATAATCCAAAAGTATCTACAGTTACCATAACAGAAGGAAGAGTAGAAATAGAAAAATTTGTAATAGCTTATCATACTGTAAAAGAAAGCGAAGAAAATATATTAAACGATATAAAAGTATCATTTATTGATAGAGAAGGAAATATAGATGTTAGTGCCATGGAAGCAATAAGTGAAAAAGCAGGAGAAGACAAGGTAGAAATTAGTGAAAACTTTGAATTTGTTAAAGTAAATAAGCAAGAAAATAATTTGGAAAACTTAGCACTAATGTGGACTGAAGCATATTTAAGCATAGATGAAGCAGGAAAACAAAATACAGATAAAGATGTTTTAAAGGTAGTAAAATTTATGGAAGATATAAATGAAAGAATAAGCATATCAGCACCTATGGAAGTTGGAGTAATGGAAGAGAGAACATTAGTTGATGCATTTGACTGCTATATGGATCCTTCCAATAACTTTAAAATAAATGGTGTATTATTGGGAAATAATTATTCTAAGATAAACTTAGAAGATCCTTCAACTTACAAAGATGTGATTACTGAACAGGGATTAGTTTATGTAAGCACCTTTGTATCAAATTTATATATGCTAAATTCTAATCTAGAAAACTCTATAAATGTGGAAAATATGTACGTTGATTTTACTACAGTAAAAGCCAACATGCCTATTTTAGTTTTAGTAACATTAGAAAATAAAGGTATGGACATTATTACTAAAATTACAATTGAGTTAAATGAAAAATCCTATGATTTTGAAAACCTACTTCTAAATCCTAACCAAAAGATTGAACTATCAGTCGTATATGAAATAGGAGAAGAGATAAACAATATACCAATAACAATAACTGGAAAAACTATAAATAATGAAACAATAACAGAATATGAAACATTGTATTTGGATTATCCTGATGTAGGCATATCAAAAACAGAAATTACAAGTGAAGAAAATGGTATAAGAAGTGTTAGAGTTACTTTATACAATGGATCTGATTGTAGTCTAGCTAAAGCAAATAGAAGTGTAGTTCTTGGACTATATGAAGATAGTGAATTTACAAAACCTATGACTTATATTAAATTTAGAAATAATGATGAAAACACGCCACTACAAAATCAATTAATTATAAAAAATATGGAAGACTTAAAAGCAATAGATAATGGTTACTATACAACAGTGTTTGATTTTAATATTAAAGATTATTTAGGTCAGGGTGTAGAAATACCTGATGGAAATTTACAAATTAATATAAAATCTGAGATCAAAGAAACAATAGATAATAAAGAATATGTACTTCCTGAAATTAACCTAAATAACAATACTTCTTACTGTGTATTTGAAAGCTTATTAAATAAAAATGCACAAAAACTTAATATATCTATAGACCATAAGATATTAAATAATCATTCACAAGGAGATATTGGTGTAAAAAATAATTCATTGAAAAAACTAAATGGACGATTATTAGCAAAATTGCTAGATGAAAATGAAAATGTTATTGAAAGTAGAGTAATTGATAGAGATGATCTAACTACTTTTAGCAGTAGCAAATTATTATTAAATGAAGAAGAAGAGCTAAGAAAAAACATTGACTTTGATAAGGAAGGTAAGTCAATTGTTGTAGAATATAATGATGATGAACCAGTAAAGCCAGATATAAATGAAACAACAGTTACGCTAACTTATGATTTTGATGAAGTTCCTAGAAAGATAAAAGCAAGCTTTCAAGTAGAAGGTGCTGGAATGGATAATGATGACCCAGTCATAGGAGATATAAGATGGAAACCATTTAGTTATAGCGTAATGAGAGAAAGTGGAAAAGGTGTATTTGAGTGTGAGGAATACAAAGAAGATATGTATTTCTGTTATCAATGTAATAATGTAACTACTGAATTTGCAGATGATTATTCTGCGGATATCTATGTAAACAGAAATGGTAAATATATGATTTATGTTACTTTAGAAAAAGAAGAGTACAGAGATAATAAGTGGATAAGCCTAGGAATAAAAAATACTCTAGAGTATAATTTTATAGTAGAAAATAGATAAAATAACAAATCAAAAGGTCATATCAAAAATGATATGACCTTTAAAATTAATTAGCCAAACTGGGAAAAAACAATTCCAGAGAATTTACATAAGCTAGAATTACTAGAAAAGGAAAAGTATAATATAGTACCAACTAGAGGAGGAGGAGAATCCCAACCCCATACAATAGAATCTCCTATACGCTTGCCATTCCAAGCAATAGAATTTATTTCTGGAATGTTATTATTTGCATCACGCAAGAAATCTAAACTTAATGTATATCCTGATATAGGTGGTAAATTAATCTGTTGACCCAAAGCTGTTACAGATAAATTTCTGTTTTTAAATATAGATAAATTAGATATATGATTGTTATTAAGAACAATTTCTTGTAAATTGCTTAAATTAGCTATATCATCTGGGATATTATCTAAATCACAGCTATTTATAGTTAGTTTTGATAAATTAGTAAAATATTTGAAGTTATCTAAGTTTAAACTAAGATTAGCTATATCATTGTATTCTAAGGAATTAATAGAAGCTAATCCCTTATGAGAAAACATAGTATTAGAAACATCTTTTCCAAGTGCTTCATTTAACTGTTGTAATGTATATGAATCCCAAGTTATTTCAATTAAAGGTGCTAAATATATCTTTCCTTCTAAATCAGCTGTGTATAAATAATAATCCACATCCTCTTCAGACTCTATAGGATTTAATAATGTAGTTGCAGACTTTATATCAACTAAAAAATCGTACTTTGTAGGATTTGGTACTTGAGTTGAGCAATATTCAAAAGGTAGTATAGAAAAGCCGCCTTCAGTAAAATCATATACTTCTATTACTGGATTGGCGCTTTGAAAATCCACATCATTTAAAAGAGCTGCATTAAAATAAACTCCAGTGGAAACATACTTCTTATCCCAAAAGTAGTAACCAGTTATTTGAGGTAAATCAGCACCGCAAGGATTGTCAACTGGAACAAACTCCTTTTCTCTTGATACTCCTAAATAATAATCATCAAGATATATACTATTAAGATTAAGTCGTAGACTCTTTGCTTTAACAATAGATGAATCTAATTTATCTTTATACACTTTAAAAATAAGTTGAAAACTTACAGGTGGAGATTCAACGATTCCATTAGACAAAATATTAAATTGAAGATTATCAACATCATTAGAAGAGACTTTTGGCTTTATAAAGAAATTTTTTATTTTGTTTAATAAATCTGACAAAGTAATGATAAAAACCTCCTTTGTATTTAAATTTGGATATAAAACCCTACAATATAATATGTATAAATATGTAAATTGACATGGTATTATGGAAAATAAATTTAATAATCAAAAACCATACTGTATACAATTGTGCTACTATTAACTTAAATATTTTAGATATTGTAAAAATTTACATTATACAAAGGGGGATAATACAAATGGAAATAAAATTAAGAAAAGTTGGGATAATTGGCGTTGGTCATGTTGGTGCTCATGTGGCTTTTTCACTAGTAACTCAAGGACTAGTAGATGAACTTGTTTTAGTGGATAGTAATAAACAAAAAGCTATTAGTGAAAGACATGATTTACTAGATGCTACAACATATCTACCACATAGAATAAATGTAATTGCAGGAGAATATGAAGATTTAGCAGACTGCGACATAATAGTAAATAGTGTGGGAAAAATTACAGAGTCTCGAGACAGGCTAGATGAACTTCAACAAAGTGTGGATATGGTTGATTCATATATTAATAAAGTGATGAATGCTGGATTTAATGGCATAATAATAAATATTACAAATCCTTGCGATATAATAGCTTATCATATACAAAAGGCTACAGGCCTTCCTCACAATCAAGTCTTTGGTACAGGAACAGGTCTTGATAGCTCTAGATTTAGAAATGTGATGGCTCAGTGTACAGGAATAGATCATAAGTCTATTGTAGGATATTCTTTAGGGGAGCATGGAGACTCTCAAATGATTCCTTGGTCAGCTGTAAATTTAGGTGGAAAACCACTAAATGAATTGGAAAAAGAAAGACCAGAAACTTTCGGAAGTTTAGATAAAAAAGATATAACATACAAAACAATAAAGGGTGGATGGTTTACTTATGAAGGTAAGAAGTGTACAGAGTTTGGTATAGCATCCACAGCAGCTAGATTTATAAAAGGAATTTATCATGATGAAAAATTTGTAACAACAGCATCAACACTACTAGAAGGTCACTACGGTGAAGAAGGATTATATATCAGTATTCCAGTAGTTATAGGAAAAAATGGAGTGGAAGATAAATACGAACTTAATTTAACAGAAGAAGAGTTAAAAGAGTTCAAACATTCTTGCAATGTAGTAAAAGAAAATATGTCTAAAATAAAATAGGTAAAAAAGCATTCATTGAAATTCATTCATTGAAGGTTTTTACTTGGGTAATTTAATTTTCAGGAAACAGGTTGTATTTATTTGAAATAAAGGTAATATATACCTATAACCTAGTAATGCGGAGGATGAAAATGGTAAATAAAAAATTTAAAAAGTACATAGTTACTTTTTTAGCAGGGACTATGATAAGTAGTTTTTTGGGTGGAACAATAATTGATGCAAATGAAATAAGCAACACAAATGCATCACTACAAAAATCTACTGTAAAAGTAATTGATAAAGGAAAAGCAACTATAGATGGAGTTAGTGTAAGAAGTAAAAATTCAGCCAGTGGAAAATACTTAGGTAGCCTTCGTACTGGCGATAAGGTTGAAATAGTAGAAAAAACTAATAATGGCTGGTACAAAATCAAATACAAAAACTCTTATGCATATGTGGGTAAAAGTTTTATAAAACTTAGCAATACAAAAACTGTAGATAATGTATTAAATACAGGAACAGTTTATAATGCTAAAAAATTGACAGTAAGAGAAAGTTGCTCAACAAGTTCAAAAGTTTTAGGATATTTACCAAAAGATACAAAGGTGAATATTGTAAGAGCCACTTCAACAAATTGGTACAAAATCAAATATAAAAACTCTTATGCTTATGTAAAAGGAAGTTACATAAAACTTACTCCAAGTATTAAAGTTATTAGTAGAGGAACTATTAACGCCACATCTGTAAATGTGAGAAAGAGTGCTTCTACATCATCAACTAAATTGGGAAGCCTATATAAAGGATCTAGAGTTCAAATAATAAAAAAACAATCAAATGGATGGTACAAAATTAGATATAAAGATTCAGATGCTTATGTTAGCAGCAACTATGTAAAGTTAAGTAATTCTAACTTAGCTAATAGAAAAAATTTAAATGACTTTTTATTTGTTGGGGATTCATTTACTGCAAGAATGGAAAAAACTATAAAAGGTAAAAATGAAATGGTTTATGTTCATGCCCAAGGAGGAAGTAGACCATCTTATTGGTTAGACAAAGTAGATGAAATGCCTGATAAAAATAGTATTGATAGTGTATCTTTATTAATAGGGGTAAATGGAGTGACTGTTTCCACAAATATAGTAGATACAAAAGCTCTTATAAATCAACTTGTTGCAAAATATCCAGACAAAACTATATATGTGCAAAAAGTATTTCCTGTGGGTAAAAACTTTACAGAAAATAGCCCAACAAGTCACAACAAAGCTATTAATGAGTATAATAAAGAACTTAAAGATTTTTGCTCAAGAAAATCAAATGTTAAGCTAATAAATGCTACAAAAGATTTTGTTGATAGTAAAGGATATCTTATTAGTACTTCTGATGGATTGCATATAGATAGTTCTAAAGAAGTAAAATTCTATAATAATATTTTTAGTGCTATAAAAAGTGCAGAGAAAAATTAAATAAAAAATTGAGAGAGGTGCTTTCGTAGAAATTATTACTAAAGCATCTTTTTTCATTATGATGAAATTTAAAAAACAATTAATACTATGCAAATAAGATAGTTACTTATTTTTACAAAATTCATCAAAAAAATTTATAATATTTTACATAAGTATTTGACAAACTATCAGAATGTTTTTACAATATAAATATAACAATTAGTTTAGTCAATAAACTAAATCATAAGAAGGAGTAATATTTTATAATAAGATCTATAAAATAACCATTTTAAGGGAGAATGATATGAATATAGAAAAAATGCAATTTGGCTCAACTAATGTTGGGGATAGCGTTTTCACATTTAAATTAAAAAATAGTAACAGTATGGAAGCTGTAGTTACTAATTATGGAGCTACATTAATAAGTCTTACTATTTCTAAGAACAATGAAAAAATAGATATGGTTCTTGGATACGACGATTTAAAAAATTATATTTCAAATCCAAATTTTTTTGGTTCAACTATTGGACCTAATTGTAATCGTATAAATAATGCATCCTTTATTTTAAATGATATAGAGTACAACTTAGAACAAAATGATAATAACAATAATTTACATAGTGGTGGAAAAGGATTTCACAATGTTGTGTGGAACTATTATATGAGTGAAAGAGAAAATTATGTTGAATTTACTCATTTTAACCCGGATAGAGCTCAAGGATTTCCAGGTGACTTAGAGGTAAAAGTTAGATATACTCTAACTGAAGACAATGAATTGAAATTATCTTACGAAGCAGTAAGTGACAAAGATACTATTGTAAATTTAACTAATCACAGTTATTTCAATTTGTCAGGACATAAGAGCAAAGATGCAACTAATCAACAACTATGGATAAATTCGAAATACTTTACACCAGTAAAAGATAGTAAAGCCATACCAACAGGTGAAATTAAGTCTGTAAAAGGGACACCAATGGATTTCACAATTCCTAAAAAAATAAATTCACAGATTAATGAAAACTACAATCAACTACTATTTTGTGGTGGCTATGACCATAACTTTGTAATAGATAAGAAAGAAGACGGAATAGAAAAAATAGCAGAACTTTATGATGAAACTACAAATATTGCTATGGAAGTACATTCAGATAGTGAAGGGGTACAGTTTTATGCAGGAAACTTTATTTCTGGAGGCCCCACAGGAAAGGACAATACAGTATATGAAGACAGATGTGGCATTTGTTTAGAAACTCAATATTTCCCAGATTCAATTAACAATGAAAATTTCAAATCTCCTATTTTAAAAGCAGGAGATAAGTATAAAAGTACCACTATTTATAAATTTATAAACAAATAAATAAGTATAAAATAGGTTGTTTTAATAAGGAAAAGATATTTTAAATTAGTTATTAATCAAATTAAATAACCTATTATTATAAAATATTAAAAAATTTAGGGGGAAAGCACTGATGAAAAAAATTTTTGGGAAAATATTAGCATTATCAATGAGTGTGATGCTAGTATTATCACTAACTGCATGTTCTAGTTCTGATTCAGGATCTGGAGACAAAAAAGAAGGTGGAAAAATAGGTGTCGCTATGCCTACAAAAGATTTACAACGTTGGAACCAAGATGGTGAAAACATGAAAAAAGAATTAGAAGAAGCAGGATATGAGGTAGACTTACAGTATGCAAATAATGATATAGCTACTCAAGTTTCACAAATTGAAAATATGATAACTGGTGGATGCAAACTTTTAGTTATAGCATCTATAGATGGTGGTTCTTTAAGTACAGTTTTACAAGAAGCTAAAAATGAAGAAATCCCTGTTATAGCATATGATCGTTTAATAATGGATACAGATGCAGTATCTTATTATGCTACGTTTGATAACCACAAAGTTGGCCAAATACAAGGTCAGTATATAGTTGATACTTTAAAATTAGATAAAGAAAAAGGACCTTTTAACTTAGAATTATTCACTGGTTCTTCTGATGATAATAACTGCCGCTTCTTCTTTGGTGGAGCTATGGAGGTATTACAAAAATACATAGATGAGGGAAAATTAGTTGTTCAATCTAAACAAACAAAATTAGAAGAAGTTGCTACTCCAAACTGGTCAACTGAAGAAGCTCAAAAAAGAATGGATAACATATTAACAGCAAACTACACAGGAGATAAAAAAGTAGATGTTGTATTATCTTCTAATGACTCTGTTGCAAATGGTGTAACAAATGCTTTAAAAGCTGCTGGATATACAAAAGATAACTTCCCTGTATTAACAGGACAAGACTGTGATATAACTTCTGTTAAAAATATATTAAAGGGAACTCAATCAATGTCAGTATTCAAAGATACTCGTAAATTAGCAACTCAAGTTGTTAAAATGGTTGGACAAATAATGTCAGGTGAAAAAGTAGACGTAAATGATGAAAAATCATATGACAATGGAAAAGGTGTAGTACCAACTTACTTATGTGAGCCAGTATTCGCAGATAAAGAAAACTATAAAGAGTTATTAATAGACTCAGGATACTACACTGAAGATAAATTAAAATAGAATTGGCTTTGCTGTAGATGAAGCTAGGATTAAAAATTATTCATAAAGCAGATAATTTTTAATTTATTACTATAGGACAAATAAAATAGGGTAGATATAAGAGATTATATTTACCCTTCTAAGTTAAAGGGGAGAGGTAATTGGCTGAAATAATATTAGAAATGAGGAATATTACCAAGGAATTTCCTGGAGTTAAAGCTTTAGATAATGTAAACCTTCAAGTTGAGGAAGGAGAAATTCATGCTTTAGTTGGAGAAAATGGAGCTGGTAAATCTACTCTAATGAATGTACTAAGTGGTGTGTACCCTTATGGTAGTTATACAGGAGATATAGTTTACAAAGGTGAAGTTTGTAATTTTAAAGAAATAAAAGATAGTGAGAAAAAAGGTATAGTAATTATACATCAAGAACTAGCGCTAGTACCTTATATGAGTATAGGTGAAAACATATTTTTAGGTAATGAACAAGGCAAAAAAATGGCAATAGATTGGAATAAAACTTATTCCGATGCAGAAGGATTATTAGAAGTTGTAGGACTTCAAGAATCTTCACAAACTTTAATAAAAGATATAGGTGTAGGAAAGCAACAGTTAGTTGAAATAGCAAAAGCTTTATCAAAGAGTGTTAAACTTCTTATATTAGATGAGCCAACAGCATCATTAAATGAACAAGAATCTCAAAAATTACTAGATTTATTATTGGAATTCAAGAAAAAAGGAATGACTTCCATAATAATCTCACATAAATTGAATGAAATATCTTATGTTGCCGACAAGATAACAATTATTCGTGATGGATCCACTATAGAAACTTTGGATAAAAAATTGGATGATTTTAGTGAAGAAAGAATAATTAAAGGAATGGTTGGTAGAGATTTAACTAATAGATTCCCCGTAAGAGAGAATATTCCAATTGGAGATGTTTGTTTTCAAGTGAAAAACTGGAACGTACATCATGAACAATTCTCGGGGCGTAAAGTAGTAGATAATGTTTCTATAAATGTACGTAAAGGTGAGGTTGTAGGAATATCAGGGCTTATGGGAGCTGGCAGAACAGAACTTGCAATGAGTGTTTTTGGAAAAAGTTATGGAACCAATATTAGTGGACAAATTTTTATTAATGGAAAAGAAGTTAAGTTAAATACTGTAAAAGATGCTATTTATAACAAATTAGCATATGTGTCAGAAGATAGAAAAGGAAATGGACTAATATTATCAAATCCTATTAGAGTTAATACAACTATGGCAAGAATGGATAAAATTAGTAATCACAATGTTATAAATAAAGATGAAGAGGTTAAGGTAGCTGAAGAATATAAACAAAAGCTAAAAACAAAGTGCACCACTATAGAACAAAACGTAGGTAATCTTAGTGGAGGAAATCAACAAAAAGTATTATTAAGTAAGTGGATGTTTGCAGAGCCAGATATTCTAATACTTGATGAACCAACTCGTGGTATAGACGTGGGAGCAAAATACGAAATTTACTGTATAATCAATAAATTAGTTGCAGCAGGAAAGTCAGTGATTATGATTTCGTCTGAATTACCAGAGATACTAGGAATGAGCGATCGTATTTATGTTATGAATGAAGGTAAAATTGTGGGAGAGCTTAACAAAGAAGAAGCAGACCAAGAAATTATAATGTCATGTATTTTGAAATCAAGTCAAGGAGCGTAGAGTTATGGAAAAAGCAAAAGAATTTAATAGTATGGACAAATTGAAAGTTTTTATGAAAAAAAATACTATGCTGATAGCTTTGGTTATAGTTACGTTGTTTTTCCAAGTTAAAACGGGAGGAACACTTCTAGCACCAAGAAACGTTACAAACTTAATATCTCAAAATGGTTATGTTGTTATACTTGCTGTTGGGATGTTAATGTGTATACTAACAGGCGGTAACATAGACTTATCTGTTGGTTCTATAGTAGCCTTAGTTGGAGCATTGGCAGGAACATTAATAGTAACTAAAGGCATGAATGTATATTTAGCTATTGCCATATGTTTAGCAGTAGGTATATTGATAGGTATATGGCAAGGATTTTGGATTGCATACGTTAGAATACCTGCTTTCATAGTAACACTATCAGGTATGTTACTTTGGAGAGGTGTAGCCTTAATGATATTAGGTGGATTAACTATTTCACCATTCCCAGAAAAATATTTGAATTTATTTAATAGTTATATACCAGATCCTTTTGGTGGTCAGATCAACATGATGTGTATGATAGTGGCTATAGTAGTTTGTGTTGTCTTGGTATGTGCTGAACTTATAAGTAGAAAAAATAGAGTTAAAAAAGGTTATTGTACAGGAAGTATGGCACAACTTTTAATTAAATTAGTAGTAATTTGTGCATTAATAGTATTTGCAGGATACAAGTTAGCAAATCATAAAGGTATACCAACTATACTAATCTTATTAGCAGCAGTAGTACTTATTTACTCATATTACACATCAAGAACTGTTAATGGTAGATACTTATATGCAGTTGGTGGAAATGAAAAAGCTGCAAAATTAAGTGGTATAGATACAAATAAAGTATTATTTAAATCTTATGTAAATATGGCATTTTTAAGTGCAATGGCTGCATTAATGTGTGTTGCTCGTTTTAACTCTTCTGCACCTACAGCAGGTATGAACTATGAATTAGATGCAATAGGAGCTTGTTTTATAGGTGGAGCATCAGCTTATGGTGGAACAGGAACAGTTGGAGGAGCAGTAATAGGTGCTATATTTATGGGTGTATTAAATAATGGTATGTCAATAATGGGTATAGATGCGAATATGCAAAAAGCAGTAAAAGGTTTAGTTTTACTTGCAGCAGTAGCATTTGATGTTATATCTAAGAAAAGAAAAGAATCTAAGTAGCAAATATGATTAATCATATTTGCTACTTAGAGCTAAGTTATCAATTTTAAGGAAGTTTTTACTAATAATGTAAACGCCACCTAATAAAATAGAATTATTTTGAAGTGTTGTTGGAACTATGTTTATATACTTAGACATACGGCTGTTCATACTATTTTTTATCTTTTCTATTATGTTAGGAAGATAAGTAGTTACGGCACTGTTTATGATAATAATATGAGGGTTGAAAGTATTTAAAATATTATTTACAGCTATAGACATATAATCAATAAAAGATTTAATAACTTGATTAGCTTCTATATCTCCATATAAATAATCTGAAATTAGAACATCAATATCTTTTATCTCTGAACCTTTTAGTTGAGAGTAATGTCGAAGAAGAGATGTTTCAGATACATATTGCTCTAAGCAACCATTATTACCACATGGACAAGGTTTTCCGTTTGGGACCACAATAGAATGACCAAACTCACCGGCAAAACCATTATAACCTGTATAAAGTTTATTATCTATAATTAGACCAAGACCAACTCCAGTATGTATACTTATATTTACTATATTGGAATAATCATTGAAGAAAGCTTTTTCACCTATAACAGATAGATTAGCTTCATTTTCTATATACACAGGAATATTAAAAGTATTGTTTAGATCAGAAGCTATATCTAGTCCAGTTAAATTGTAATAAGGTGTAAATATAATTTCATTATTAAAGGTAATACCATGAATACCAACAGTTATTCCAACAACACCGTATTTTGAATCAGGAACTAAAGTTATAATATGTTTTATTATGGCTTTAAGTTTTTCCAAAAGTGTTTCAGAATCTAAATTATTTTTATAATGAGAAGAGTAAATTTTCTCACCTTTTAAATCTGAAAGACATACAGCAATATACTCTGCGTTTAGATCTATGGAAATAGCATAAGCACATTTTTGGTTGAAGCACAAAAGTATAGGCTTACGACCCACGTGAGTATCTTTACTTCCAATTTCAATTACTAAAGAATGATCAATCAAATCTTGTACAATTGCAGAAATAGTGGCTTTAGTTAAATTCAGCCTCTTAGAAAGATCTGCACGAGATATGGGACCATAGTTTAAAATAGACTCAAGTATAAGATTGTTATTAATATTTCTAATTAATTCTTGACTTGCAGCAGCCATGTTAATCTCCTTTTACTAAATATAATGTTTAATATTATTTTATCACATAAAGAAGGTATATAGGATAAATTAGAAAATAGCAAGTAAAGGGCAAAAAAGATTTCAATATCTTATAAATAAGTATTATATTTTAAAATATTATTTAATTAGTTCAATCAATAAACAAATGGAGGAATGTTAATTATGAGTACAATAGTGGAAACAAAAACATATTTTAAAGGAATTGAAAAAGTAAATTATGAAGGGCCAACAAGCAAAAATCCTTTAGCCTTCAAATACTATAATCCAGATGAAGTGGTGATGGGTAAAACAATGAAAGAACACTGTAGATTTGCTATGAGTTATTGGCACACATTAACATATATGGGAAATGACCCATTTGGTGGAGCAACTATGCATAGACCTTGGGATCAAAGAGAAGATGCTATGGAAATAGCAAAAGAAAGGGTACATGCATCCTTTGAATTTATGGAAAAAATGCAAATACCATTCTTCTGCTTCCACGACGTGGACGTAGCTCCAAGAGGAAAAACTTTAGCAGAGACTAATGCTAACCTTGATGAAATAGTTGAAGTAATAAAAGAAGAAATGAAAAGAACAGGAATCAAATGTTTATGGGGAACTACAAATGCATTTGGTGATGATAAATTTGTTCATGGTGCTGGAACTTCTTGCAATGCAACAGTATTTGCTTATGCAGCAGCTCAAATCAAAAAAGCTATGGATGTAACTAAGGAATTAGGTGGAGTTAACTATGTATTCTGGGGTGGAAGAGAAGGGTATGAAACACTTCTAAACACTGATACTGGATTAGAACTTGATAACTTAGCAAGACTATTACAAATGGCAGTAGATTATAAGAAAGAAATAGGATTTGAGGGACAATTATTAATAGAACCAAAGCCAAAAGAGCCAACTAAACATCAATATGATTTTGATACTGCAACAGTTTTAGCATTCTTAAGAAAATATAACTTACAAAATGACTTTAAATTAAATATAGAAGCTAACCATGCTACACTTGCAGGGCACACATTCCAACATGAATTAAATCAATGTAGAATAAATGGAGTATTAGGAAGTGTTGATGCTAACCAAGGAGACTTAATGTTAGGATGGGATACAGACCAATTCCCAACAAACATATATGATACTACATTAGCTATGTATGAAATACTATTAGACGGAGGATTTGACAAAGGTGGATTAAACTTTGACTCCAAAGTTCGTAGAGCTTCTTTTGAAGAATCTGATTTATTTTATTCTTATATAGCAGGTATGGATGCTTTTGCTAGAGGGCTAAAAGTTGCAGCTAGGCTAATAGAAGATAGAGTGTTTGAAGATTTCAAAGAAAGAAGATATGCTTCTTATAAAGAAGGTTTAGGAAAAGATATAATAGATGGAAAAGTTGGATTTAAAGAATTAGAAGCTTATGCTCTAGAAAATGGAGTAACTCCAAATGTTTCAGGAAGACAAGAATTATTGGAAAGTAGACTAAATCAATATATAATGGAAACTAAATAGTAAAGTATTTTAAAGGTTGTAATAAATATGGCTTCTGCTTTCTTTACTACAACCTTTTTTATTTATTAGGAAATTAGGGAAAATTAAGTAATATAAATTTAGAATGTAAAACTTTAGAAAATAATGTGCAGGGGGATGCTTATGTATTATATAGGTATAGATTTGGGAACTTCAGCAGTAAAATTACTTTTAATGGATGGTAGTGGCAAAATATGCAATATTGTATCAAAAGAATATCCATTATATTTTCCAAAGCCAGGATGGTCTGAACAAAATCCAGAAGATTGGTATGCACAAACTATGGCAGGTTTAAAAGAATTAATAAAAGATATAGATAAAAGCCAGGTAGGTGGAATTAGCTTTGGAGGGCAAATGCATGGACTTGTTATTTTAGATGAAAATGATGATGTAATAAGACCAGCACTTCTTTGGAATGATGGAAGAACAAAAGAAGAATGCGACTATTTAAATGAAGTAATAGGTAAAGAAACTTTGTCAAAATATACAGCAAACATATCTTTCACAGGATTTACTGCACCTAAAATATTATGGATTAAAAATAAAGAGCCACAAAACTTTGCAAAAATTAAAAAGATAATGTTACCAAAGGATTACATAGCTTACAAATTAAGTGGTGTTCATTGCACAGATGTGTCAGATGCTTCAGGAATGTTAATATTTGATGTAAAAAATAGATGTTGGTCAAAAGAAATGATAGACATTTGTGGAATAAAAGAAGAGCAGTTAGCAAAAGTTTATGAAAGCTATGAAGTTGTGGGAAATGTAACTGATGAAATAGCTAAAGAGCTAGAAATACCAAATACAGTAAAAATTGTGGCAGGAGCTGGGGACAATGCAGCAGCAGCCATAGGTACAGGTACTGTGGGAGATGGTAGATGTAATATATCTCTTGGAACATCAGGAACTATATTTATATCTTCTAAAAACTTTGGGGTAGATTCAAATAATGCTCTACATTCTTTTGATCATGCTGATGGCAATTATCATTTGATGGGATGTATGTTAAGTGCAGCCTCTTGTAATAAATGGTGGAGTGAAGAAATTTTAAATACGAAGGATTATGATAAGGAGCAAGAAGGTATTACTAAACTGGGAGAAAACAATGTTTACTTCTTACCATATTTAATGGGTGAAAGATCTCCTCACAATAATCCAAATGCTAGAGGAACATTTATAGGAATGAGCATGGATACTTCTAGAAGTGATATGACTCAAGCAGTTTTAGAAGGTGTTGCCTTTGCTCTTAAGGATTCGTTAGAAGTGGCAAAATCACTAGGTATAAATATAGAAAGAACAAAAATCTGTGGTGGTGGAGCAAAGAGTCCATTATGGAAGAAGATTATTTCAAACGTACTTAATTTAAAAGTGGATATGATAGAAAGTGAAGAAGGTCCAGCGTTAGGTGGGGCCATACTTGCAGCTGTAGCTTGTAATGAGTTTGAAAGTACTGAAGATGCAGTTAATAAATTAGTAAAAGTAACAGAGACTATAGAACCAGAAAAAGAATTAGTGGAAAAATATGAAGATAGATATAATAAGTTTAAAAAAATCTATCCAACAGTTAAAAATCTATACGATGAATTAATATAAAAAATAATGATGATAATTTTTAATTATCATCATTATTTTTTTGTTTTCACACAAAATTAATGATAGGTAAAACCTATAATAGTCATAAGAACTTACGATGTATAAATATCCTTTTTTATGTGAAAATAGGGGGTATGCTATGGTATAATTTACTAATTGAAGTAAACTGGACTATAAAAGGGAGTGAACGCAATGAATAATTTAAACAAAGAGTTATTAGCTGAAATAGCTGATTTTAGATCAATGGGTCACAGATTTGAAAGAAAAGAAATATCTGCCCTAGAATTTAAGGGTACTTCAGGTGGAATGGGTGTATATGCACATCGTGGTGGAGAAGAGTTTATGATAAGACTTAGAATACCATCTGGAATATTAAACGTTGAGCAACTAAAATTAATTTATAAATTTGCCAGTGAAAGAAACTTAGATAGTGTACATACTACTACACGTCAAGCTGTTCAATTACATGGCTTAAGTATGGACGAAGTTTGCGATATAATGGAAGAAGCACTTCAACACAACATGTATACAAGAGGTGGAGGAGGAAACTTCCCAAGAAATGTTTCTATTTCACCCCTAAGTGGAGTTGATAAAGAAGAAGCTTTTGATGTAAGCCAATATGCTAAAGCAGTAAACGAGCATTTTATGAAAAAAATAACTACTTACAAATTACCTAGAAAGTTAAAAGTATCTTTTTCAAGTAGTGAAAGTGATAGAGGTAATGCTCAAATAGCAGATTTAGGATTTATAGCTACTAAAAAGGATGACAAAGAATTTTTCAAAGTTTATTTAACAGGTGGACTTGGAAAAAATCCTCTTAAATCAGCTGAATTTGGGGAGTTAATAAAACCAGAAGAAGTTTTATATCATGTAGAAGCTATGACTAACTTATTTATTGAACAAGGGGATTACTCAAATAAAAATAAAGCTCGTACTAGATATATACAAGCAAGAATGGGTGAAGAAGCATTAATAGAGTGTTATAAAAAACATTTAGCTCAGGTTATGGAAAAAGAAAATTTAGATTTAACTATAAATAAAAAAGAATACAACAAAAAAGGTATAAAAACTGATTTAGTTCATCCTAGATTAATAGAACAAAAACAAGAAGGACTATATACAGTTTACTTCCATCCAATTGGAGGAATCTTAAAATTAGATACTCTAAAATCAATAATCCACAATATAGAAAATGTAGAAGATGTTGAAATAAGACTATCAATGAGTGAAGGTATATATATAAGAAACTTAAATGGAATGGAAGCAAAAGAATTAATAGAAACTACTCAAAACTTAGGTGGAGAAACTCTATTAGCTCAAAGTACAGCATGTATAGGTGTACCAACATGTCAAATAGGTATTGGTCATAGTCAATACTTACTAAATGAAATATTAGAGTATTTTAAATCAAAAGGTTTAGAAAAAGATATATTACCATCAATTCGTATTTCTGGATGTAACAATTCATGTGGAACACACCAAATAGGAACTCTTGGTTTTGCTGGAAAGAAAAAAAGAGTTAATGATGTTTCAAAAGAAGCATTTGAACTTCATATGGATGGAAGACATGGAAAAGATGGAGCAGTTTTAGGTAAAAAAGTTGGAGATATAATAAAAGAAGATATTCCTGAGTTCTTATATGATTTAGCTTTGGAAATAGATAATTCAAAAACAACATATGAAGAATTTATAAAAAATAATAGACAAGATTTAGATAAAATAATAAATAAATATTTAGCATAGTACTGATAGAGTGTAAAGTAATTTACACTCTTTTTTACATGTTAGAAAATTATAGTTTGATTTGCTATTTAAGCAAAGGTGGTTGGCAAGCTGGATAAATAAAAATATATACGACAAATTTAGTCACATTATTTATTATTTAGTAGTATATATAATTAGGCTACTAAATAATAAGGTGATATATTATGTCAAATAAAAATTGTAATAGAAAAAACCTCCTGATTAAAGAATTTAAACATGATTGGGATGAACTAAATATATCCTTTAAATCACTAATTATGGTGGGAATAGTATTATTTTTAGTAGTAGTATTAATTGCTTTTTTTAGTGATGGAGGTAATGGAGTTAAAAATTCATTGGAAGTAGTATTTAGATCAACTTTAGCCTCCGTATTTGGATTTCTCTTAAGTTCTAATATTAAGTTTAATAAAAAAGAGAAAAAAATAAAAATTGAAGAGATAAAAGGTGAACTAAACAAGCTAGAACAAGAACTAGATAATTTAGATGAAGATTTAGGAAAAGAAAATACACAATGTGAATTAGAACCATATTACAGTTATAAAGATATTAATCTAGTTCAAATAACTATAGCACTGGGAATATCTATAATATGTATATCTGTTTTAAGTATTTTAATGCTAACTAATAATTTAGAAAATATGCAAACTATATCTCAAATTAGAGATTTAATGTGTAGTTCAATTGGATTTTTAATAGGTGAATCTGGTAAAAAGTAGATATACATTATCATATATTTTTTTATAAAAGCCCGACTAAGTAGATAATATAAATAATCTATTTAGCCGGGTTTTAAATTTTATATAAATTTACCTTGACTTGGAGTCTACTCCAAGGGTTATCATAAAATTAAAATAGTGAAATTTTATAAAATGATAAAATAAATAATTAAAGTTATGGAAAAAATTATAAAATATGTGAATTATAACAATATGAAAGGAACATGCTTATGACAATTACAGAAGTAAGTAAAAAATATGGATTATCAGCAGATACACTAAGATATTACGAAAGAGTGGGGCTAATACCAACAGTAAATAGAAATAAAAGCGGTATAAGAGATTATACTCAGGAAGATTGTAACTGGGTTGAGTTTATAAAATGTATGAGAGGAGCAGGACTTCCCATAGAAGTTTTAATAGATTATGTTACTATGTTTCAGCAAGGGTATTCAACTGTTGATGAGAGAAAAGCATTACTAATAGATCAACGTAGGGCTTTAGCTGAAAAAATAGAAGAAATGAACAAAACCTTAGAACGTTTAGATTACAAAATTGATTTATATGAAAAAGGTTTAATAATGAGTGAAAAAGAATTAAGAGAAAAAAATCAATAATTTAAATAGCCTAGCTACTAAGTATCTAGGCTCTTTCCATATGTTTATTTTTAAAGGCATATTTTGAATTGTATAGAACTTAAATGAATACTATTTATAATACGGATAATAAAAAATAAGCAATTGGAGGTAGTATAATGAAAACTAAAAAACTAGGATTTGGTCTTATGCGTTTGCCACTTATTGATAAGGATGACCAGGGAAGCATTGATATGGTCAAATTTACTTCTATGATAGATGAATATATGAAAAATGGATTTACTTATTTTGATACAGCATATCCTTATCATAATGGAAATAGTGAAATAGCATTTAGGGAGGCAGTAGTAAAAAGATATCCAAGGAATGCTTATACTATTACAGATAAATTACCAATGTTTATGATAAATGAAAAGTCTCAGATCCCTAAAATATTTAATGAGCAGTTGATAAAATGTGGAGTAGGATATTTTGATTACTACTGGTTACATGGAATAGGAGACCAAACATATTTATTATCAGAAGAAATGGGTGCTTTTGAATTTATTAAAGAAAAAAAATCAGAAGGGAAAATTAAACATATTGGTTTTTCTTTTCATGATAGCGCTGAAGTACTTGATAAAATACTTAGGAATCATCCAGAAATGGAATATGTACAATTACAAATTAACTATATAGATTGGGAAGACGATATTGTTCAATCAAGAAAATGTTATGAAGTGGCGAAAAAACACAATAAGCCTGTAATTGTTATGGAGCCAATTAAAGGAGGTTCTTTAGCTAATATTTCACCAGAGGCAGAGAAACTATTTAAGGAAGAGAATAGTCAACTTTCCACAGCATCTTGGGCAATAAGATATGCAGCATCCCTTGATAATGTAATGGTTGTATTAAGTGGAATGAGTAATAAAGAACAACTCCAGGATAATATAAGTTATATGAAAGAATTTCAACCATTGAGTGAAAGGGAGAAAAAAATTATTGAAAAAGCAGGTGCTATAATAAAGTCAAGTATAGCAATTCCTTGTACATCATGTCATTACTGTACAGAAAATTGTCCTAAAAATGTTGCAATACCTGAATGTTTTTCAATATATAATAATCTTAAAAGATTTGGATCATTACAACTTAACTTTTCACTGGTGTGCTATGAAAACTTAAAGGAAAAACATAGAGATGCATCACAGTGTATAGAATGCAAACAATGTGAAAATGTTTGCCCACAACATCTTCCAATAACAACATATTTAAAAGAAATTGCCAATGAATTAAAATTTAATGAATAAAAAAGTGGAAAAAAATCTAAAAAAATTATAAAATGGCAATATAGATTAACAAACTAGGGGGAAGACAATGAGTAATAAATTGTATTTAGAATGTTACAGTGGAATTAGTGGAGATATGACAGTTGCAGCCTTATTGGATTTGGGGGCTAGTGAAGAAGTTTTAAATAAAGCTTTGAAAAGTTTACCAGTTAAAGGTTTTAAAACAGAAATAAGTAGAGTAATAAAAAGTGGATTAGATGCTTGCGACTTTAACGTAATATTAGATGATAAACATGAAAACCATGATCATGATATGAACTACCTTTATGGTGAGAATGACCACAGTCATGACCATCACCATGAACATGAACAAGATCATCATCATCATAGTCATGAAGAGGAACATTCTCACGAGCACAATGACCACCATCATGAACATCGTGGATTATCAGATGTAATTTCTATTATTGAAAAAGCTGATATTACAAATAATGCAAAACAAATTGCAGTGAAGATTTTTAATATATTAGGGGAAGCAGAAGCAGCAGCTCATGGAGTTAGCATAGATGAAGTACATTTTCATGAGGTTGGGGCAGTGGATTCTATAGTAGATATAATAGCTGTAGCAGTGTGTTTAGATAATTTAGAAATAGAAGAAGTAGTTGTACCAGTACTATATGAAGGATGTGGGTTTATTCGTTGCCAACATGGGGTAATACCAGTTCCAGTGGCAGCAGTTTCTAAAATTGTAGCAAATAATAATCTGAAACTTCGTCTTACAAATATAGAAGCAGAATTAGTAACACCTACAGGTGCGGCTATTGTGGCAGCTATTAAAACTGAAGATAAGCTCCCAAAAGAATTTTCTATTAAAAAAATAGGTTTAGGAGCAGGCAAAAGAACATACGAAAGACCAAGTATATTAAGAGCCATGCTTATAGAAGATGAAAGTGAATGTAAGGACTTTATTGTAAAATTAGAAAGTAATATAGATGATTGTTCAGGAGAAGCTTTAGGATATGTAATGGAACGTTTATATAAAGCAGGAGCTAGAGATGTTCACTATATGCCAGTATTTATGAAAAAAAATCGTCCTGCTTATCAATTAAATGTTGTTTGTAAAGAAGAAGATGTACCTAAATTAGAAGATATTATCTTTGAAGAAACTACAACTATTGGAATTAGAAAACAAAGAATGGAAAGAAGTATTTTAAAAAGAGAAATTAAAAAAGTTCAAACTTCACTAGGAGAAGTAACAGTAAAAGTTTGTCACATATCTAGAGGAAAAAGAATTTATCCAGAGTATGACAGTGTAATAGAACTATGCAAAAGACACAATAAGCCCTATCAAGATGTATACCAAATTATAGTAAAAGAGTGTAGCCAAGAATTAAATTAATACTTGTTAAAAAAGACTTTGAAACATATTAAAACATGTTTTCAGAGTCTTTTTTATATGAAAATACAAATTTAGATTAATATACAATAGGGTATAATAATTTTTGTATTATAGTAATAATATTGAGAAAAAATAAGTTATGAAAATATAAATGAAAAATAAGGAGATCTATTTATAATGAAAGAATATCACTGTCCACATTGTAAAAGCAAACTAGAAGTTTTAGATGGATGAGGAAGTATAAGCTATTATTGCCAGGAGTGCAATATGATAATATCCAGGAAAAAGATTTTAACAAAAGAAGAGATTTGTGAGGAAGAAAACAAGTGATATAAAACAACTTATACAAATAAAGGTATTTATAAACATTTATAGAATAATATGTCTAAAGAACTTAATTGAGCATTTGGTGGCTTGAATTAGCAACAAAATTACTTCTTTGGATATGTAAATTGTAGCTGTCTCAAGTTAAGTTAATTTTCTATAGATGGAGGGAAATAATGGTGGAAATTAAAATAAAGTATACAAATAAAGAACTAGATTTTACTTCAAAAAAAGAATATATAAAAGAAAATATATTGATACCCTACGGACAATTAGCGGCTGAAAAGGCATCTACTCCAATATCTATGTCAGATTCCTCAATACTTATGGATTTAGAGAGTGAAATGTGCTTAAAAATACTAAATACTTGGGAAATTAATAAATACAATTTAGATGCTGAGCAGATTTTAAGTGAAAATATTTTATTGAACAGAGAAAAATTTATTTACAAAATGCTTCTTGGAAAAATATTAAGATTGATACCTGGAGGCGTTACTATTATATCTATAGGTATTAATAATTCTATTGCGAGGAGATTTACACAAGCTTTAGGCTATGCAGTATCAGAATTGTGTTCATCTTACATCAATTTAGCAGTAAATGAAGAACATGTTGAAGCAGCAGAGATTTTCACAAAAGAAGCATTAGAAGATTTAATAGAAAGCTACTTAATAGAATATAATAAAACTGTATTAAACTAGACAAGTATGAAGTAGAAGATAAAATAATTATCTTCTACTTTTTTATATTTTAGGAAAAAAATAATAAAATTATTATAACTATATTGCAAAACAAGATAGAGTGGAGTATATTATAATTATAGTAGGTTGTAATACAAGTTACCTCACTATCTTGTACTACAACATAGGAGGTATAAAATGAATTCAACACAAATGTTAAAGGGCATTTTAGAAGGATGTTTGCTTGCTGTTATATCAGAAGAAGAAGTATATGGATATGAAATGACCCAAAAATTAGAGTTATATGGATTCAATATGGTTAGTGAAGGAAGTATATATCCATTATTAATAAGAATGAAAAAAGAGGGGTTAGTTACAACAACTACTAAATCATCAGAAAGTGGTCCAAAGAGAAAGTACTACTCTTTAACAGATAAAGGTAGGGAGCAGTTAGATGATTTTATGGTAATATGGCAAGGCATATCTACTAGTGTAAATAAACTGTTGGAAGGGAAATAAGGAGGAGTAGTTTATGAGCAAAAACTATAATTACACAATATCTAAAGAAGGGGAAGAGTTCATATTAAATTTAAATATGTATTTAATAAGTACAGGGAAAAGTGAAAATGAGATTAAGGAGTTTATCGCTGAAGCAGAAGAGCATTTAATGCTTGGAGAGCAAGAAGGCAAAAGCGTAGAAGATATTTTTGGTAATTCACCTGAAGAATATGCTAAATCTGTGGCTGAGGAACTATCTTTTAGTAAAAAAGAATTAATAGAAACAGTCTTAATGCTTATTTTAGGTTTTGGAACGTGGATATTTTTAAGTGGAATAAAAAATGGTATAGTTACTATGTCGATTATGGAAGCAATATTAACTCCCTTAGACTATACAATAATGACTGTTTTATTAGTGGTTTTAGCTAGAAAATTTGCATTTAAGGATAAAAAATTTACTATAGGAATATTTGTGTTGTTTTTCATGAATATAGTAACTATGGTTATTATAGGACTAATAGGAAGAAACATGGAACAATCTATAGTTATTAATAAATCAATAGTAAGTATAATGATTGGTGTTTTATTTATAGTATCTTTTGTTGTATCAAAAAAAATAGATACATGGTATTCAATGATGCCATTTTTAATGTACATTCCTTCCATAATAGAAAGTTTTACAAATATTAGCTTTGGAAAGAATATTCTAGTTCCTATTATTCCATACTTACTATGTATTGCTTTATGTATATTTGAATCAAGAAGAGTAACAAAGTCAAATGATTAGTCATTGGCAAATAAAAATCTTAAGCTTTTTATAGCTTAAGATTTTTTTACATTTAAGAAAATTATAGTTGAATTTGCGCTGTTGATAAACTCTGGAATTAAGTTATATCAACTCATTTAGGAAATGTAAAAAAATGTATTTTTGAGCAACGGAGTTGCCTGAAGCGATAGCGAAGGCATCTCGTTGGCGACATGAGCGAAGAGAATTTTTAATTATATTGATTTATTTAATTCGTTTAAATAGCTTAACTCTCTTAATATAATCAAAATACTACTTAATATTATTTTAGTATTAATATCTTTAGAGATGCTTATTCCTTGTTCAATATGATTGATTTTTGTACTAACATCTTCATTAGAGCAATAAATTAGGTTATTTAAATTATTTAAGATTTCCTTTTGGTTTTGGAACTTTATTTTGCCCCTTAATATTAACATATAAAGTTCATAAATACTTGTAGTGAGAAATCTTCTTCCACTAATTATTTGACTATAATGTGGCGAGTTTGTCATTTTTTCATTGGTTCTTGCTTTTGCATCTATTAAAGAAGTTAAAATAATTAGATTTTTCATAGTTGTAGGTTGCTTATTTCCCTCTATAAAATTTTTCACTTCTTTAAGCATACATATAATAGTTTCATGATACATATTTTTAAGTTGTATCATAGAGTCTTTTACTTTGTAAGGGAAAATATATTTGTTGGCTAATAGGGCAATTACTGTACCAACTAAAACAAATAAAATTCTATTTATTGTAAGAACCTTCACATTTCCAACTAAAGCTGCTGAACCTATGGCAGAAATTGTGACAAATATAGTTGCATATTTATATTCAGTAGCGTATCCGTTTAGATATCCAGCTATAAGTACTATTAACATTCTTGCTGTTGGGTCTTTGAAAATAGTAAACAATGCAAATATTATAAGGGCACCAATTAATGTAGCAAATAATCTATCTTTAGTCTTAGATTTTGACACTTCATATAAAGGATTTATTAAAGAAAATAAAGTAAATAAAATCCATCTACCTTCTGATAAGTCAAAATACTGTATAATAAATGAACCAATACTTATACAAATAGCAACTCTTATAGCATAGCAAAATCTTATGGATTTTCTATCTGTAAGGAATAATTTTATTTTACTATCTGAGAAAAGTTCAGATATTTCATGAGATCTATTTACAAGATTATACTGTTTTTTATCTAGCAGTTCTAAAGATTCTATAGTATCAGATAATAAAATCATACTATCTAGCAATTGTAAATTTAACAAGTCATTTGTATTTTTTTGCTCACAAATTTTTAATAGTTTCTCCATGTAAATGGAAATATTATTTTCATTAATATTATCATCAGAATTAATAAGAAGCATTTTAACTTCTTTTATTAAAAATTCTAAAGTATTTAATATATCTTCATCTATAATGTTTAAATCAATATCATGAATCATAGTATGTATACTTTCAAGTGCAACTGATAAATTTAATTTTAGTCGTCCTTCTTCTGTCAAATAATAGTTATGTTCTCTTTTGTCATAAACCATAGTTCTAAAAGCATCTATAGACTGATTTACCTTTTCTATACCATCATCAACTAAATCATATTGTTCTTTATATTCAATTTTATTTTCTATAGAATCACATACATTTTCTAGCAATTTATTTCCTGATTTTGATAACTTATTATTATTGACTAAAATTTGTGTAAGTACAATAACTAAAGCTCCAGAAATTAAGGCAAGAATTCTAACAAGAAAACCCTTGCTATCTACTGGATTTGATAATAAAAATATATATTGTAATGTAAATGGTATATATAGTGGATTTCTTAAATTATAGCAAAAATTATAGCTAACTATAAATAGGGTAAAAAAGTTAACTAGAATTCCTAAATACATGTTGGAAATCACTAAATAAGAACTAATACCAATCAATAAATTAATAAGTATAAGCTTTATAGCGCTTCGTACAGGAGACAGTGTTAAGTCTTGGTCTAAAAACATTAGTGTGGCTGTTATGGTAGAAACACCAATTAAAGTATTTTCTTCACCAAATATTAGTTTAAATATAACTACAAAAAATACTACAAAAACAAAGGTAGATGTTTTTAAGATTATTAATTTTTTGTTCATAATGTTCTCCTCCTAGTAGTATTTTTTATATTTTTTGTTTTATTATTCTCTTTAATTAATGAGATTTTAAATATTAATAAATTAAATGTAAATAATAAGTATAAGTTGATAATTCTAACAAAAAGTTTTTTAGCATTTTGGCATAGAAATAAATTGTAATATGTATTTATAAAATACGTAAGTTATGTTAAAATGAAGAGATTAGACAAAGAAATCGTACTGATAGTAATAATAGGAGGCACGAAATGAATAATAACGTAACGATAAAAGATGTTGCGAAACTGGCTGGTGTATCCATATCAACAGTTTCAAGAGTTATAAATGATTCAAAACCAGTAACGGACGAAGTTAAACAAAGGGTTTTAGAAGTAATTAAAGAAACAGGTTATGTACCTAATCCTCTTGCTAGGAGTTTAGTTACTAAAAAAAGTAAATTAATAGGAGTCATAGTTCCGGAAGTATCAGACTCTTTTGTTAATGAAATATTGAACGGAATAGAAGCAGTTGCTAAGATGTATGACTACGATATACTTTTAGTGAATACTTATTCAGATAAAGAGCAAGAACTAGATAGTATAAGACTACTTAAAACTAAGCAAGTTGAAGGTATAGTTATGATATCTTGGATATTAGATGAAGATCATGTAAACTTTATGAAAGAAAGTCGTATTCCTGCAGTGTACATAAGTAAAACAGCAAGAGATTATGACATATATAGTGTAAGTACAAGTAACGAAAAAGCTACTTACGACATGACTAAGTATTTAATAGAAAGTAATCACAAAGAAATAGCATTAATCATGACTAGTAAGGAAGATACTATACTAGAAATAGAAAGAAGAACAGGTTATGAAGCTGCTCTAAAAGATAACAATATATCAGTTAGAGATGAACTAATTAAGTATGGAAATACTGATTACGAGGGCGGATATAACTCAATGAAAGAGCTTATAGATGAAAAAATAATACCATCAGCAGTTTTTGTTACAGGTGATGAAGCAGCTGTTGGAGCAATAAATGCCATCTTTGATTCAGGTTACAGCGTTCCGGAAGATATTTCTGTAGCAGGATTTAACGATACAAAACTTGCAAAAATATATAGACCAAAATTGACAACAGTTTATCAACCATTATTCGATATGGGGGCAGTTTCAATAAGAGCTTTAATTAAAATAATAAATGGTGAATCTGTAGAAGAGAAAAAAATAGAATTACCATATCAAATTATGGAAAGAGAATCTGTAATAAAAAAATAGAAATTAAATATTAAAATCCAAGGGTGTATCTTTTTTGATACACCCTTTTTATATGTAAATTTCAGCTTTTAATTATATATTTGACAAAATAAAATGTGCATTTTTAAAAGAGGATTACCTAAATGATAGAAGTATATTTTCCTATATATTTTAATTTATATTTTAAATAAAAACATTATGGTAACATATGGAAGGAGACTTCTCGGAAAATGTAGAATATTTAGAATAAATATTATTTAACAATTTTTAGTATGTAGTATAAACAATAAGATTTAATTATAGGTTTTGGGGAGGTTTATATGAAAAAAATAATAATCGATGGCAATAGTCTTACATTAGATGATTTAGTAAATGTTGCTAGATACAATTTTCCTGTAGAAATAAGTAAAGAGGCTCTAGAAAAAGTGAAAACTTCTAGACAAATAGTTGACGACATAGTAGATGCAGGCCAAATATCTTATGGAATAACTACTGGATTTGGTAAGTTTTCTGATGTGGCAATATCAAAAGATGAGTGCAGACAATTGCAAACTAATCTTATAATGTCTCATTCATGTGGTGTGGGAAACCCCTTAAGTGAAGAAATCGTAAGAGCTATGATGCTACTTAGAGCAAATGCTTTATCTAAGGGATATTCGGGAGCAAGATGTGAAACTTTAGAAGTATTAACTTCTATGATAAACAAAGGAGTTCATCCAATAGTTCCAGAAAAAGGATCACTTGGCTCATCGGGAGATTTGGCCCCACTATCTCATATGGTACTTACTATGTTAGGCCTTGGAGAAGCCATTTATAAAGGTAAAAGAATGGAATCCAAAGATGCTATGGAAAAAGCAGGAATAAAACCTCTTGAGTACTTAGGTGCAAAAGAAGGTTTAGCATTAATAAACGGGACTCAATGTATGACTGCAGTTGGTGCAATAACTATTCATGATGCACTAAATTTAATGAAAACTGCTGATATATCTTTATGTTTAACAATGGAAGCATTAAATGGTATAACTTGTGCCATGGATGAAAGAGTTAATTTAGTCAGACCTCACAAAGGACAATTCAATACTGCAAAAAATGTGTTAACTATGGTGGAAGGTAGTGAAATGGTTACTAAGCAAGGGCAACTTAGAACTCAAGATGCATATTCTCTAAGATGTTCGCCACAAATACATGGAGCTAGCAAAGATGCCTTAGAATATGTAAAAAATAAATTAGAAATAGAAATGAACTCAGTTACAGACAATCCAATAATATTCCCAGGAGAAGATAAAAAAATAATTTCTGGAGGTAATTTTCATGGACAACCAATGGCTTTAAGTTTTGATTTCCTTGGAATTGCTTTGGCAGAAATGGCAAATATAGCAGAAAGAAGATTAGAAAAAATGGTAAATCCAGCTTTAAGTTATGGTTTACCAGCATTTTTAGTTAATCATGGTGGTTTAAACTCTGGATTTATGATAGTTCAGTATTCTGCAGCATCACTTGTTTCAGAAAATAAAGTTCTAGCTCATCCAGCAAGTGTAGACTCTATTCCTTCTTCTGCAAATCAAGAAGATCATGTTTCTATGGGAACAATAGCAGCTAGAAAAGCTAGAGATATTATGGATAATGTGAGAAAAGTTATTGCCATGGAAATACTAACAAGCGTTCAAGCAATAGACTTAAGAGGAAAGAAAAAATTAGGATTAGGAACAGAAGCTGCTTACAATATTGTAAGGGAACATACTCCGTTTATAGATAAAGATAGAATAATGTACAAAGATATAAATATTTGTGAAGACCTTATAAAAGACAACTTGATAGTTGAAGCTGTTGAAGAAGCTTTAGAACAAGAAATATTGTTATTTGAAGATATAGAAACAAAGGGACAGCTATCAGAAAATATATAGTTTTATAAAAAAATAAATTATATATTTATTCTGATTAAATAAACTTTTAAAGGGGAAATCGAAATGGAAAAGACTTTGAATTTTAATAATGAAGATATTAAAAATGCTATGACAATCAAATTAACTGACATACCTAAAGAAATACCCATATTTGAAAAAGGAATAAGAAGAGCTCCAAGAAGAGAAGCAAAACTAAGCAATGCTGATATAAAATTAGCTTTAAAAAATGCTTTAAGATATATACCAGAAGAGTATCATGAAGATTTAGCACCAGAATTTTTAGATGAATTAATGACTTATGGAAGAATCTATGGCTATAGATTTAGACCAGAAGAAAGGATTTATGGAAAGCCAATAGATGAGTATAAAGGAAGATGCACAGAGGGAAAAGCTTTTCAAGTTATGATAGATAACAATTTAGATTTTGATGTGGCACTTTATCCTTATGAACTTGTAACTTATGGTGAAACAGGTCAAGTATTCCAAAACTGGATGCAATATCAACTTGTAAAAAAATACTTGGAAGTTTTAACGCAGGACCAAACTTTAGTTATACAATCTGGTCATCCTGTAGGACTTTTCAAATCTAAACCAGATGCACCTAGAGTTATACTTACAAACTCACTTATGATAGGTATGTTCGATAATTTAGATGACTGGAAAAGAGCAACTGCCATAGGTGTGGCAAACTATGGTCAAATGACTGCAGGAGGATGGATGTACATAGGACCACAAGGGATAGTTCATGGAACTTACTCAACTGTATTAAATGCAGGAAGATTAAAACTTGGAATACCACAAAATGAAGATTTAAAAGGAAGATTATTTGTTACTTCAGGCCTTGGGGGAATGAGTGGTGCCCAAGGTAAAGCTGTAGAAATAGCAGGTGGTGTTGGAATAGTTGCAGAAGTTGATATATCTAGAATAAAAACTAGATTTGATCAAGGATGGGTAAGTGAAGTAAGTAATTCACCAGAAGATGCTTTTAAACTTGCTAAGGAAAAAATGGATGCAAAAGAACCTTGCGCTATAGCTTTCCGTGGTAATATAGTTGATTTGCTTGAATATGCAGTAGATGAAAATATTCATATAGATTTATTGTCAGACCAAACTTCTTGTCATGCAGTTTATGATGGTGGTTATTGTCCTGTTGGAATTACTTTTGAACAAAGAACAGAATTACTAGCTCATGATCCACAGAAATTTGCTCGTTTAGTGGATGAAACATTAAGAAAACACTTCGAATTAATTAAGATATTACATCATAGGGGAGTTTACTTCTTTGATTATGGTAACAGTTTTATGAAAGCTGTTTATGATGCTGGATGCAAAGAAATTTCTAAAAATGGCATAGACGAAAAAGACGGATTTATATTCCCATCTTATGTTGAAGATATTTTAGGTCCTCAATTATTTGATTATGGATATGGTCCATTTAGATGGGTTTGTTTAAGTGGTAAGCATGAAGATTTAGTTAAAACTGATGAAGCAGCTATGAGCTGTATAGATCCACAAAGGAGATATCAAGACAGAGATAACTGGATATGGATAAGAGATGCAGTTAAAAACAATCTTGTTGTGGGAACACAAGCAAGAATATTATATCAAGATGCTATGGGTAGAACAAACATTGCTCTTAAGTTCAATGATATGGTAAGACGTGGAGAAATAGGCCCAGTTATGATGGGAAGAGACCATCATGATGTATCAGGGACAGATTCACCATTTAGAGAAACTTCAAACATAAAAGATGGAAGTAATATAATGGCTGATATGGCTACTCACTGCTTTGCAGGAAACTGTGCTAGAGGAATGAGTTTAGTAGCTCTTCACAATGGTGGAGGAGTAGGAATTGGAAAATCTATAAATGGTGGTTTTGGTATGGTTCTTGATGGATCTCAGAGAGTTGATGATATACTAAGAACTTCTATGCCTTGGGATGTTATGAGTGGTGTTGCTAGACGTGCTTGGGCTAGAAATGAAAACTCTATAACTACAGTTATAGAATACAATAAAATGTGTGAAGGAAAAGACCATTTAACACTTCCATTTATAGCAGATGATGAAATGATTGAGGATTTAGTTGGAGATAAAATATTTGAATAAAAGCTTTATCCACTGAAGATATAAATCTTACTTAAAATTAATTAGGTTTATAAGGCAAAGTCTATGCAGTTTATTACTAGAAGTATAGACTTTGTTTATAAATATATAAAATATTAACTAAAATAATTATCGTAAATAGGAGGAAAAAAATATGGCAATAGTACAATGCGTACCAAATTTTAGTGAAGGTGTAGACTTAGAAAAAATAGAAAAAATAGTAAACCCACTTAGAGGAGTTCCAGGGGTTAAACTATTAAACTATGAAGCAGACAAAGACTATAATAGAGTAGTAGTTACTGTAATAGGTGAGCCACAAGCTGTAAAAAAAGCAGTTTTTGAAGCAATAGGTGTGGCATCAGAAGTTATAGATATGAACAATCATAAGGGACAACACTCTAGATTTGGAGCTTGTGATGTTTGTCCATTTATTCCTATAAAAGGAATGACTATGGAGGATGCAGTTACTCTTTCAAAAGAATTAGGTGAAATGGTAGGACAATCTTACAATATACCAGTATTTCTTTATGAAGCTTCTGCAACAAAACCTGAAAGAGAAAACTTAGCAGTTGTTAGAAAAGGAGAGTACGAAGGTTTAGATGAAAAATTAAAAGATCCAGCTTGGGAGCCAGACTTTGGACCTGCCAAAAAACACCCAACTGCTGGTGCCATAGCAATAGGAGCTAGAAAACCTCTTATAGCATATAATATAAACCTAGATACACCAAATATAGAAATAGCAAGTAAGATTGCAAAAACTATAAGACACTCTAGTGGTGGATATAGATATATAAAAGCAGGACCAGTAGAAGTTCCTGAAAGAAATATAACTCAAGTTACTATGAACTTAACTGATTATAGTAAAACTGCCATATATAGAGCTTTTGAAGCTGTAAAAATGGAAGCTAGAAGATATGGTGTAAATGTTACAGGAAGTGAAATAGTAGGACTTTGCCCAATGGAAGCTTTAATAGATACAGCAGCTTATTATTTAGGTCTGGAAAACTTCTCTTTAGACAAAGTACTATAATCTAGTTAAAGGGAGTAGATCAAAATGAAAATGGATTTAATTATAAAAAATATAGGGAAATTAGTTACTATGGAAGGTTCATTCTTGCCTAAAACAGGAAAGGAAATGAATGAGCTAACAATATTGGAAAATGCTTATATTGCAGTAGTTGAAGGTAAAGTCTTCAAAGTGGGAACTGGTGAAGATTATAAAGCCTTAGTAGGAGAAAATACTATAATAGATGATGCAAGTGGAATGCTTGTGACTCCTGGTCTTGTTGACTCTCACACTCATTTAGTTCATGGAGGTTCTAGAGAAAATGAATTTTCAAAAAAACTAAATGGTGTACCTTATATTCAGATTTTACAAGAGGGTGGAGGAATTCTAAGCACAGTAAACTCTACAAAGAAAGCTACCTTTGATGAATTATATAAAAAAGCCAAAAAAAGTTTAGATAGAATGTTAGAGTTTGGCGTAACTACTGTGGAAGAAAAGAGTGGATATGGTCTAGAACTTGAAACAGAAGTTAAGCAACTTCAAGTGGCTCATAAATTAGACAAAGACCACCCTGTAGATTTAGTACATACATTTTTAGGAGCACATGCAGTGCCAGTGGAATATAAGTCAAACAGTGATGCATATATTAAATTATTGGTGGAAGAAATTATGCCGAAAGTTAAAGAACTGGGTTTAGCTGAATTTTGCGATGTATTTTGTGAAGAAGGAGTATTTTCAGTGGAGGAAAGTGACTACATACTTAGCAAAGCAAAGGAAATGGGCTATAAATTAAAGATTCATGCTGATGAAATTGTTCCTATAGGTGGAGCAGAACTTGCTGCTAAGCTTGGATGCATATCAGCAGATCATTTAATGGCTGCCAGTGAACAAGGCCTAAAAGACATGGCAGAGAAGGGTGTTATAGCAAATATTCTTCCAGGAACATCATTTAATCTAAATAAACCATCTGCAGATGGAAGAAAAATGATTGATTTAAATGTTCCAATAAGCTTATCAAGTGATTATAATCCAGGAAGTTGTCCAAGTGAAAACTTACAACTTGTAATGCAACTTGGATGCTTAAATTTAAAAATGACGCCAAATGAAGTATTAACAGCAGTAACAATAAATGCAGCTCACTGTGTAGATAGAGCAACAGAAATAGGTTCTATTGAAGTCGGTAAAAAAGCAGATATTGCTGTATTTGATGCACCAAATGTGGAATATTTAATGTACCACTTTGGAATAAACCATATAGATAGGGTTTATAAAGAAGGAAGACTTGTGGTTAAAAACAAGCATGTAGTTTATTAAAACATTTCCAAAAGTACGAGTATGGAAATTTTTCAGGGGGATGTATATGAAATTAATAGATATGACAGTTACAAACTTTACAAATGAAGTAGATTCAAATTCGCCAGCACCAGGTGGTGGTTCAGTGGCTGCTCTTGCTTCTGATATAGGTATTGGCCTTTCTAGAATGATGGCTCATCTAAGCTTTGGCAAAAAGAAATACGAAGCTTTAGATCAGGCTGTGAAAGAAGAATTTGAAGTTAAGTTTAATAAATTGGGAAAAATAAGAGAAGAAATGAGTAAGCTTATAGATGAAGACACTCAGTCTTTCAATGAGTTTATGAAAGCTTTAAAAATGCCAAAGGATACTTTTAAACAAATAACAGAAAGACAACAGGCTATGGCTGATGCAACATTATACTCTATAAAAGTTCCATATAAGACAGCTTCATTGTCATTAGATGCAATGAAAGAGTTAGAATTTTTAGTAGACAATGGAAACCAAAATGCCATTACTGACATTGGTGTGGGAACATTGATGCTTTGTACAGGGCTTGAGGGTGCCATACTAAATGTCAAAGTTAACCTTATGGGCTTAGAAAATAAAGAACTTGCAAAAAAATATGCTGACAGTTGTGCAGAAATGTTAAAGCAAGGAAAAGAAGTAAGAGATAAAATATTAGATAAGGTACACGGTGCAATAGAATAATATAGAAAACCCATCCTTCAATTTAAGGATATAAGATGTAACTAATAATTTAATTGAATAAATAGAAAAATCCAACAATATAAATATTGTTGGATTTTTCTATTTATTGATAAATTAATTGTTAGAGGAGCTATCTCTAGATGATTTTTTAACTCTTTTAACTTTTTTAACCTTTTTCTTAGTAGTAGGTGTACTTTCTTCAACCTGGGTATTATTATTTTTATTAATAGACTTAGTCTTTTTAGTATTTTTCTTAACTTTTTCTTGTACTTCTGCATCTGTTATTTTATTCATTATAGTGTCAAGCTTCTCTTGCTGTTTTGGATCTAAGAAGTTTTTGAATTTAGAGACTACTTCATCTTTACCCTTTAAGTTTTTACCGATTTTTACAAGTTCATCAATAAGTTCATCCTCTGATTTTCCTTTATAACCTTCAGCTATTTTTTCAACTTTGTTTTTATCAATATTTTTCTCTTTAGCGAACTTTTCAAGAGTCTTTGGATCTACTTTCTTCATAGCAAACTCCTTTCCATATTACTTTTTATTTAGATTTGCAAATTATATGTTCAAATATTGTATATTTAACCTAGTATTAATTAACTTATTATTTAATATATGCATAAGAGTTTTAATCGTGTTACTCTTCTAAAATAAATCTTTAATATAAGTATATTAAAAAATAATAAAAAAATGATATGCTCCTTTTATAGTAGACAGGTGAAATAGTAAAACTGTCACTGTGAAGGGAGCATATCATATATAAATTTTGATTAAATTATTTTCTATTAAAATGTAGGATTGAAAGATACTCTTTTTGAAACAGATAAGCCTATAGTGTAGGCCAATACTAATTTTATTAAATCTACAAAAGCGAAAGGAGCTACACAATATAGTATGCTTTGGTAAATTGTATTTCCAGTAATTGCTGAAAACATTAAAGTTCCTGTTATATAAACACTAATTAATCCTATTACTAGAGATAAAAAAATTACTATAGGTGATGAAAATTTCTCTTTACCAAAACCTACTATATAAACCATTAAAGGAAGTCCTAATAAATATCCTCCTGTTGGTCCAAATAAAACACCTAAGCCACCTGAAAATTGAGCAAATACTGGCAAGCCTATTCCGCCTAGTAATAAATAAATCAAAACAGAAATAGCACCTAATTTAGATCCTAGAATTAATCCTGTTACAGCTACAGCAAAAATTAACATAGTAAGTGGAACTGTTGTAAAAGGTAATGGTATTGAAATTTGAGCTAAAATTGATATTATAGCAGCAAAAAGAGCACAGAGTATAAGTTCTTTAGTTGAAAGTTTCATAATAATCCTCCTTAATAATTATTGTTTAGGTTAACCTATAAAAATATATGGTTAACTTAATTATATAGGAAAAAAATAAAAAATCAAGAATATTTATATATAAATTTATTCATGCTTATTCAAAGTTCCTATTTAACCTTTCTGGAAAAGGAGAATTATTTTTAATAGATAAATAAAAGTCCTCTAACATACAAGCAGCCTTGCTAATAGAGTTATCATATAAAGATTCAATATTAACACATATACCTTTGCATTTGGGGTTTTCATTTAAGTTAAAAAATATACCATGTAATTTGTTATAAAGGGCTACAATTTTAAGCCCAGAAAAAATAATAAATCTACTTAACTTATTTGGTGTATTAAAAATAGAATTATAAAATTTCATGGAGCTAAGAGCCCTTGTTATTTTAGAAGTGGACGTATTAAAAAAAGGTGATATAACTTCTGACAAAGTACTATCTGCATGAATATGAGTAGTTAAGTCTATGTCAAAGGGATTTTTACCCTCTTTATATATTAACAATTTATCAAATTCAGATTCAACTTCAGTATGAGATAATTTCTCCTCTTTAATTATTTTATTTATATAAGGATGACACTCACTGTCTAAGATAAAATGACACAAAAATCCAAATATATAAGCTAGGGATTTTTCTTGATCCTTAGAGTCTTCTATTATGTTCCTTGATTTTTCAAAAAATACATTGGCCTTTTCGTAGTGAACATCATGTCCTAATTTATTTGTTGGATTGTGATATAGTATTGGCTTGTAGTAAAAGAAAATATCTGGACCATGAAGGCCTATAAAAAAGAGTTCCATATTTTTTGAAATGATTTTAGAAATTTCATCATCTACTTGATCTAAAACTTTTTTTCCAAAAGTATAATGAGCATAAGTTCCAGGCATAGCTACTACCTCCAAATAAAATGTTATGTATAAGACTTAGTATATCAACTTTCGAAGAAAAAAATTACTTTCTATAATATATATGGAATTTTTCTCATAGTATTAATATATAGAAGTAATTTGTAAATAAGGTAGTTGGATTAATTAAGATAAATAAATTGTTATAAAAATATATTTGCATTAGCATATTAAAAATGTAACACATATGATTTAGGATTCATATTTTATTAAGAAGGGGTAGTAATATTAAGGGGTGACTTGTGTGAACAATTTACTGTTAATACTTGCAATGATGGTATTAAGTAATGGTAATGTATCATTATTTGATAATAAAAATAAATCAAATAAGCGTGCAGAGGAGTCGACAAAAGTGGATGTTATAGAGCCAAATGTTAAAAGTAATCAAAATAAAAGAAGTGGTCCAACAGTTAGAAAAGTTAAAAAAATAAAAAAGAAAACACGAAGCAAAGATCCTACTAGAGAAAAAAAGAATGATCCTATTAAAAATATTTTGAAATTTGATATTACGGACGTTAACAAAGGTATCAATTTAATGGATCTAAGTGAAGAAGATTTAGATAGAGGAATGGAAATTATAACAAGAACTAAGAAGTATATGAATAAAGATGAAAGAAATATACTTATAAAGCTGGAAAGTGTTCTTGACTTAGTAAAAGGAATAAAAAAATTAAATGACATTAATATATTGAGCGAAGAAGATGAAAGTGAATTTTTCAGAAGCATGGATGAAGAAGATAAGAAAAATATGATGATTAAAGAAATAATAGAAGTTTTCCCAGAAAAGAAAAAACAATCTGTGGAAAAAGCTCTTGAAATGAAAAAAATGATAGATTTATTTGCAGAGTTATTTTTACCAGATGGAGAAGAAGGTGGAGGATTTAGTTTAAGTTCTCTTGCAGATATTAATAATTTAGGAAGTATTAGCAACTTGAAATTATTAGGAAGTTTATTGAGAAGTTTAGATGATGATGAAGAGGAAGAAGAGAAAGAATATGATTATATAGAAGTAGAAGAAGATGAGGTAGAAGATGAGGATTTAGTAGATGATTATGATCAATATTTGGAAGTGAACAAAGCTATGACAAATAATAAAAAACATAGTAAAAGTAAATCTAAAAAAAGTAAAAACAGAAGGAAAAAACAAATGTGATGAAATACACTATTTTAGATGACAATTGGATACTTACATAAGTTAAATTACTAGATATTGTAAAAATATCTTAAAATTAAAAACTTTTACAGAATAAACTACTTTAATTATTTCGACTTTTGTATTATAATAAATATAAACAAAAAAGAAAAAACTCCTGAGACATACGAGTGGTAACCTTTAAATTCAACCGACATGCACTATACGGGAGATCGGGTCTTGCAATAGTAAGAGGCCATTATATTTATATAAAGGAATTTAAACTTGCAAGCAGGTCACCCACCTGGGAGATTCTCGGGTCTGAATTTATGGGACCAACGGTGCCTTGGGAATAAAAAAATGTTGCTATTTTTTAGCAACATTTTTATTTTGCAAATTTTTAATCTTATATACTAAATTCCTAAAATACCCACGTCATTAAGTGTTGAAAAAACATTACTTACATTGTATTTCAAATCTTCCTCATAATTAGAATAAAATGATGATCTTATAAATTTATCCTCAGCAGAATATTCATCAATTACAGGTTGAGACCAGGATTGACCAGAATTTTTAGAGTTAGAAGTAAGTAACTTATTAAAATTAACCCATGATACAAAGAGAGTATTATCAACTTTTACTATGGAAGGATACATGCAAGTAGAAGGTTCACATAAATAAGAGGATGTATCCAGGTTAAATTTATTTTCATTTAGATATCCGCTTACGTACTTAACAGCATATCCATTTTCCTCATTTTCGCAAAAGCAAAGATGATAAAAATTAATACTATCTCTTATTCCACTTAAATAAAGTTTATTCTTACCTGTATTTGTTATTTGAACAGGGTCACTCCAAGTAAAAGTACCAAGATTAAACCTAGATGCAAAAACTTCCTCACACCCATTTACTAAATTAAAGTAAAAAATAGTTGGAACTGATTCATTCCAAAGTACTGTAAAGCTATCTAAAACAATATGATTTATAAAATCAATTTTATTTTCTATCCAGTAATCATTATGTTTGTAATGATGAAATAGAGCACATGTACTAGTAGAGTTATTATTAAAAACATAATAAAAAATATGAGGATTGCCATCGGTATATTTTACATAAGGAAATGCTAAATTAAATTTCTTATAATTATAAGTCACATATTCCCTTTGAGTAAAAACATAGGAATTATCTTTACACTCAAGAACTTGCAAAGATTTGTCGCAATAAATACAGTAAACATTATTATCTTTATCAAGGGAAAATGAGTATCTAGTAAAGTCTAAATTAGTATCACTAATCAATTTATCTCTATGAACAATATAGCCTCTAACATCATAATAATTATAGTAAAGACCATCCATGTCTAAATACATATAAAACATATCTTTGTAACTTCGCCTAATTATAGCGCAACGTTCATTTATAAAACTCATTTCAAACCTCCTAAAAAAGTTCATACTATAATATATTTACAAAAAAAATTTTTATTCTACTTTTTGTTATGTTTAACTATACATAAGTCACACTTAGCCCTCAAAAAGCATAATATTAATTAGGCTTACAAAGCCAGGACATTTAATAAATATCATTTAAGGGGGATAATAAAAAATGAACGACCTAAAAAGAAGTAAGAGAAAAATGTATAACAAACAAATGTCTGCTATGAAAAATACTTGCCAAGAAGAAGCCACAGTAGAAATAGATGAGCTTGAAAGAGGATGCAAATGCAAAAACAATACAAACAACACAAATAACACAAATAATAATAATTGTTGCAACCATGAACAAACTCAACCTATAAGTCATGAGAAAAAATGTCATCCAAAGCATGAACATGAAACTCTTGAATGTGAATGTGTTTGTGAGTGCAAAAAACCATGCAAACCAGATTGTGAACCATGTGAAGCTGAAAGTGATACTTGCGTAGAAAATATTTGTGCTAACAATGAATGCTGTAATGGACTTAACCCAACTTTCTCTACTAAGAATGCTTGTCCAGTAGCAATAGAAGCAGAGAGAATATATGATGCAGTTCAGTTCCAAATATTTACAGATGCAACAGGGCCAAATGGAGAACCTTTATACTTTGATTACGATGTAGTAGAAGTTAATGGAGGAGTTCCATCTGCAGGAATAGCAAATGTTATAATTGATGAAGTATGCATGAACTATTCATCATTAGAAGTTATGCCTGGAATACCAACAGTAGAAGATTTTGAAATAGCAGAAATAGAAAATAATGCACCTTGCGATACAGTATTTGAATATGCAGTTTGCCCAGATAAAAATAAAACTTGCTGTAGACAAAACAAAGGTCAAAGTGTATCTTACAAAGAAAGAGGATTAACTGTTGTAGCTAATGATTTAGTTCTTGAACTAAGAGGACACTGTGGATGTACTAAGATAGTTGCTTTTGCTTATCCAGCAGTAAAGAAAATGGGTGGTCAATTATGTAGAGTTGACTCTGTAGAATTTAGATATAATACTTTGGCAGCTAGAATTTGTTGTCCATCTGATGGAAGACCATTTAAATTAAGACAAGATTATCAAACTGCTTTAACAGTTGACTGTATATCAAAAGCTCATTTATGTGCACAAGATTGCTGCGGATGTGACTGTGATTGTTTTGAATTAAATATACCAAGTGGAATAGATTTAATTTGTTGTGTAGAAGAAACAGTAAGTGTTTTAATAAGTGATAGAGTAGTAGTTTTAGGTATATCTGGAGGCGTAGAGCCAAGAGTAGTTGATACTTTTGCTAATGTATGTAACTTCCCAAGTTGTGGATTAAACTAACTTGAATTTCCTTAGAAACTTCCTATAAGATAATTATTTAATTTTACTCTACTAAAAGAAAGGACTATCAATTTTGATAGTCCTTTTATTTTTAATTTTTATAATTAATACTATAGCAATATTCGAATATATCATCTTTAATAGTTGAAGCAGATTTAAAATCATAAAAAGTCTTGCTACTTCTAAACAAATTATGAGTTGATACCCATTTTTTATTACTATAATTAAAAATTAAAGTTTTAGTATTAATATCAGACCTATTATTATTTACAATAGAGTTATAAGTTAAAATCATATTACTCATGTTATCGATGTTTAATCTATAAATACATTCGCCATTTTTAACAATATTATTAATGTGGTATTTATGAAGGTGATAATTGCTAGGGCTAAAATTATAATGGGATACTCTATAGTAATTATCTTTAATAGGAGATTCCTCAACTAAAAATACATTTAAAATATTTTGAATAATAAAAAGCCTCATGTTTTTTAAGCTATTTGTATTGTTACAGACTTTACAAAGAGATCTTCTTCTTACTTTTCCATCTTTGTACATAAAGTGAATAAGTTTTCCTTTTGTATCAATGGTACAAATATGAATAAAATTATTATCATCAAAATTTGCACAATAAGAGATAACATTATTTGAAATTTTATCTATTTTCTCATTAATATTTTTTATAAATAAGGAGTTATTTTCTTCGTAAACATAAAATGGTTTTATATTATTAATCAAATTTTCACCTACTTTCCCTACATTTTTTTCAATGCTTTTATTAAAACTACACTATGGAGAAGAGTTGTAAAAATAGATGTGGCAGTTATAGCATAAATATAGGCATACATATTTAAACTAGGTATAGGTAATAAGAAATAAATAGCAATAACCTGAATAACCATGCCAACAATAGTATTTACACTAGATATAATCTCTTTTCTTATGGAATGAAGTATTCCCGATAAAGTTTGATTTAAACTAAGAAAAAGAGGAGCTAGAAACATGGATTTCAAGTAAATTCCAGCAGTTTTATTGCTAAAAACTATTAAACATAATTCTTCTCCGAAGAAATAAAAAAATAAAGCAGATATAATGCCTACACATACAGTTAAAACAACAGCATAGTATATTTTTATTTTTACATTTTTAATTTTATTTAAAGCAACCTCTTGAGAGATGCTTGGAATTAAATTTACTACAAGAGCAGAGCCTATGGTAAAAGGAAGATATACAAAGGGCATTACCATACCACAAACAATACCGTAAAGACCTATGGACTGTGTATATGATATTCCAGACAAAACCAACCTAGAAGGTACTATCATAGAACTTACGGATTGTAAAATAACAGAAGACATTCTATTACATGTAATAGGCAGAGCCATTTTTAAAGTTTCCATAGAAGAATTATAAAAATCTTTAAGTCTTATAGTAAATTTATTGTATAAGGATGATTCTTTGTACAGACAAATACTCATATAAATCACATTGGTTGCCTCACCAAAGGAAATACCAAGAAGTGTTACATAACAAATCATAGCCTTATCATTTATGTACATTGCCAATAAAAATACAAATAAAATTCTTGTAACTTGTTCAATAATCTGACCTATAGCAGGAACCATAACCTTTTTTATTCCATAAAAATATCCTCTTAATACGTTTGAAATAGTAATTATAACTATAGCTGGACATATGGAAAGAATAAATAAATTTAAATTTTCATCCTGCAAAAGTCTAAAAGATAAATATGTACTATTAAAAGAAACTAATAATGAAATTAACAAAGATATAAAAAATGCCATATATAAAGTGGATATAAAAAATATATTTGCATCTTTTTTATCTTTTAAAGCACTTTCCTTTGCAACCAAGCAAGAAAGGGCAGTGGGAATACCTGTGGTGGTGAGAGCAATACATATCATTAAAAAATTGAAGACCATATGATATATTCCAAGTCCAACATCTCCCATGACCCGTGATAGAAATATTTTATATAAAAAGCCTAATATTCTTACTATTAGGTTTGATATGAATAGTATTATCGTTGATAAAACCAAATTAGGAATTCTCAAAAAATCACCTCCACATACTAAAAATGTATTCTTGTGGAGGTGAAAAAATAATTATAATTTTATAAAATTTGGTTTTAAATTATCAAAAGTAGAAATATATTTAAATCCTAAATCTTTTAAATAGGAATATACATAATCAAATTTACAAGAAATATAAGAAGGAGAGTGAGCATCAGAACCTGTAGTAATAATTTCTCCCCCTAGTTCTTTGTAAAGAGATATTATGTTTCTTGAAGGTGTTAAATCAGGTAAGTTATATCTAAAACAAGAAGTATTTACTTCTATACCTTTACCATTATATATGGCTTCTTTTAATATGGACTCTATAATGTCCATGTAAAAGCTATCGCCAAGAAGATTTTCATAATCTCCATATCTTTTGACTAAATCTAAATGACCTAAAACACTATAGTTATTAAAGTTTTTAACTATATCGTATAAAGTTTTGTAATAGACCTGGTAAGCCTCATGTTGATTTTTATCTTTAAAATATTCATCGTAGTATAAATCATTTTTATTTATAGCATGTTGGGAACATAATATAAAGTCAAATTTGTGATTTTTCATATCCTCATTATATCTGTCTACAAGATGAGGTTGTAGTCCTAATTCAATCCCCTTTTTTATTTTTATTTTATTTTCGTATTTTTTTTGCATTGATTCTAGTGTATGTAAATATTTTTCGTAATTTACAACAAATTTATCTGTTTGATTTACATCATAATCCATATGATCTGTAAAACATATTTCTTCTAGACCTAAGTTAATAGAAGTTTCAATCATTTTTTCTATAGGAGTTTTACTATCTGGAGAGAAGTTACAATGCATGTGATAGTCGTAGAACATTATTATTTCCCCTTTCATAAAAAATTTGGTATTATATATATTAATGATAACAAATACATATTTAAACATCAATAAATCTAAAAATAAGTAAGTGGTGATTAAATGGATAAATACAAATTAGAATTAGATGATAATAATAGTAAATATATTCAAATTTATAATCATATAAAAGAAATGATTGTTGGGGGAAAAATAAATGAACATGAAAAACTGCCACCAATTAGAAAGTTAGCAGATTTTATAAGTGTTAATAATGCTACTGTTGTTAAGGTATACGAGCTGTTAGAAAAAGAAGGTTACGTATACAAAATAATCGGTAGTGGAACTTTTGTTTCTTCTATAAAGATAAATAAAGAAGTAAATTTGGAAAACTATAAGGATATGATACATTTTGATAGTGGCAATCCATCAAAAGATGTGTTTCCTTTAGATAATTTTAAATCAGCCATAAATATGGCACTAGAAAATGATGGAGCAGCTATTTTTGAATATGATGAAGGAAAAGGTTCTGAAGAGCTAAGAGAAGAATTAAGTACATATTTAAGGAAGAAAAGAATAAATACTAATAAAGATAACATACAGATAATTTCAGGTGCACAACAAGGTATAGATATAGTTTGTAAAGGACTTATAAATTATTCAGATGTGGTATTTGTTGAAGAGCCAACCTACAATGGTGCTTTAGAAGTATTCAAAAGTAGAGGTGCAAAAATAATTACTATTCCCATGTTAGATGATGGTATAGATATAGGTATATTAAAGCTTAAGTTAGAAAAAATAAAACCTAAATTAATATATGTTATGCCTAATTTTCAAAATCCAAGTGGAATATCATATAGTGAATATAAGAAAAAGAAGCTAATAGAACTAAGTGAAAAATATGATTTTTATATTTTGGAGGACGACTTTATAAGTGACTTTGCTTTTGATAGTAAAGATAACAGACCACTTAAAAGTTACGATATGAAAAATAGAGTTATTTATATTAAATCTTTTTCAAAAATACTTATGCCAGGTCTTAGAATTGGTATAGTTGATATACCAAGAGAACTGCAAAAGAAAATACTTTGGGCAAAATATTCTTCAGATATATCAACACCAGGACTTATACAAAAGTCTATGTACTATTATATGAAGTATTTTAATTGGGAAGAATATTTAAAAAGTATAGATAAAATTTATACTAAAAAATATAGAAAAACAAAAATTTTATTAGAAGAAAAATTAGGAGACAAGTTAAAAATGTGCAAATCTCAAGGTGGGCTAAACTTTTTTATTGAATTACCAAGAGGATATTCATCTCAAGTTTTCTACAATTTTATGCTAGAAAAGGGAGTTTGTATTACACCAGGAACTTATTTTTTTGATAATATAATGGATGACAGGTTTTTTAGAATTAACATAGCAAATGAAACAATTGAGGATATAGAAAAGGGAATAACTATAATAGAAAATAATTTAGAAGAATTTATTACATCTTATAAAAATGGAGAAGATATAAGAAGTAATAAAATATTTTATTAATAAGTGAAAATAATAGGAGGAAAAAATGTTTGATCAAAAGAAACTAGACAGAATAAATTTTTTAGCTAAAAAAAATAAAGAAGAGGGATTAACAAAAGAAGAGTTAGCAGAAAGAGAAGTATTGAGAAAAGAATACTTAGAAAACTTTAGAGCACACTTTAAATCTAGACTTGAAAATGTTAAAGTTGTACATAGTCAAGAAGAGTACGATGAATTAACGAAGAAAAATCAAAACTAGCTTTGATAAAATATATAAATTAAGGAGCTCAATATGAATTTAAAATATGAATTTGCAAATGGTTGGAAAGTTATAAAAGAAATGAATAATATGGAAAATGTTATGTCATACTCAAAAGAATATATTGATTTCTTAAACAAAGGTAAAACAGAGAGACTTTGCGCTAGGGAGATTATTAGACTAGCATTATCACAAGGCTTTATATCTATAGAAGAAGTAATTAAAAAAGGGAAAATAGCATCTGGAGATAAAATTTTCGCTGAAAATAAGGATAAGGGTGTAGCTTTATTTGTAATTGGTGAAAAAGATATAGAAGAAGGTATGAAGATAATTGCTTCTCATATAGATTCACCAAGACTAGATTTAAAACAAAATCCATTATACGAAGATGATAATATGGCATATTTCAAAACTCATTACTATGGTGGGATAAAAAAATATCAATGGGTATCAATGCCACTTGCACTATATGGAGTAGCAATTTTACAAGATGGTACTAAAGTTGATATAGCCATAGGCGATGATGAAGAAGATCCAGTATTTTGCATAAATGACTTATTACCTCACTTATCAGCAGAACAAAATCAAAAGAAAGTAAGTGAAGCTATTGGTGGAGAAGATTTAAACGTACTAATAGGAAGTATTCCTTTTGATGAAGAAGAAAATGCAACTGTAAAATACAATATGTTAAAGTTGTTAAACGAAAAATATAAAATTACTGAGGAAGATTTTTTAAGTGCTGAAATAGAAGTAGTTCCAGCAGGAAGAGCTAAGGACTTAGGAATAGACAAATCAATGGTTATATCCTATGGACAAGATGACAGAGTATGTGCCTTTGCAGGTGTAAAAGCAATATTTGAAACTGAAAAGCCAGAGTATACAGCAGTTACATTATGTGTTGATAAAGAAGAAACAGGTTCTTATGGCAATACAGGAATGCACTCAAAATTTTTTGAAAATACTGTGGCAGAATTAATAAACTTACAAGGGAATTATTCTGACTTAAAAATAAAAAGAGCTATGTCAAGATCTAGAATATTATCTGGAGATGTTAATGCAGCTTATGATCCAAACTTCTCTTCAGCATATGAAAAAGCTAACTCAGCTCATATGGGTAAAGGTGTTGCCATAATGAAATACTCTGGTTCAAGAGGTAAAAGTGGCACAAGTGATGCTAATGCAGAGTTTGTTTGTGAAGTAAGAAGAATATTTAACAAAGAAAATGTAGTATGGCAAACAGGAGAACTTGGAAAAGTTGATCAAGGAGGCGGAGGTACTGTAGCTTATATATTGGCTAATTACGGTGCTGAGGTTTTAGATTGTGGTGTAGGATTACTTAGTATGCATGCACCTTATGAAGTTGCTTCAAAGGCAGATATATTTGAAATGTATAGAGGCTATAAAGCATTTTTAAATATAAATCTATAAAATTTATATCCTTCTATTTAATATAAAATAGAAGGATTTTTTACATGTTAGGAAATTATAGTTGGATTTAGGCTATTGATAAACTCTGGAAATAAGTTATATCAACTCATTTAGAAAGTGTAAAAAATGTATTTTGAGCAAGGTCGTTGCCTGAAGTGATGGCAAAATGATTCGCCAACACGTTGCTCAAAGGCATCTCGTTGGCGATATGAGCAAAGTGAATTTTTTATTGTAATTAAAAAAATTTAACTTTTTGATAAGTAAGTTTAAATCCCAGTAAATAAAACAGATACAGCTTTCTAGAATAATAGATAAAACTTATGGCAACTATATGAGTTGTTGATTGTTAAGGAAATTTTTGTTATATTAATAATAAGAAAAATACAGGGACATAATTTGTATTACAAAAAAATTACAGAATGATATTTGTTATGATTTCCCGTTAATTATAGGTTATAATTTAAAAAATAAGAAAAAATGATAAAAATCATCTATGTGAGACAAAATAAAATATTTACCTATACTTGGTACAAGGAGGATTAATTTATGAACCTTAAAAGATCATTATCTGCATTGATTATTTTAACCATGCTTTTTACGGGATGCTCCAATTATCAAGTCCAAAATGAAGGCATAACTTTGCCAGATGAAGCAACTAAACAAAAAACTATGACTAAAGTTCAAAATGATGTAAATGAAATAATAAACAAAGATTACGATTATGTCTTAAGTAATTTAGGAAAGCCTAATGCTACAGCATATTGGATAGATAAAAATAAGATAGATAGTTTAGATACCCTAGATGATGCAGAAAATTTAGAAGATATAAATTTAGTTTACTTGAAGAAGGTATCGGATGAAAATACTAATAGTACTTCTTTATATCTACATCTAAAAAATAAAATAGTAAAAAATGCACAAATTGTGGATTATTCTAATTCTAGATCTAATATAACTAAAGGCATTAACAAATCTAAAATACTTATAGATTGTTATGATGATGGAGAGATAGTTGAAATGTCACACTTAGATACCCAAAAACTAAATACGTTTATTGGTGATGATTCTAGGGAGATATCAACTATAGTAGGACATAAACAACCATCTTATGATGCATACTTATATGACAAAGTAGAAAAGTCCATAAATGTTTTTAAATTGGACAACGAAGATAAGCTACTAGCCATATTTACAAAAGATAATAAAATATCAGAAATTAAAATTCTTGATAATAAAAAAGAAGTCATAAATGAGATAAAGTATATAATGCTAGATAATTAATTATAAAAAAGTTATAGATTTTAATGAAATCTATAACTTTTTTATAATAAGAAAAGTTGTAGGTGAAAATAATCGCAAATGAGTAAATTAGAAGTAGTCAATTACATTATAGAAAATAAAAAAATACCACAAGAATTTAATGATTATGTTATTGTTCAAATAAGTGACTTACATAATAAGTCCTTTGGTAAAAATAATATTAATCTAATTAATAAGATTGACCAAATAAGTCCTCAAGTAGTACTTATTACAGGAGACATAATAGACGGAGAAAATAAAAATTTTCAAGTTTCATTAGATTTGTTGAAAGATTTAAGCACTAAATATAAGGTTTATCATATTACTGGTAACCACGAACAAAAAGCTTTAGTAAAAAGATATAAAAAATTATATGAAGAGTATTTTAAAAAACTACATGATTTAAGTGCTATTCATTTAGACAATGAAAAAGTTCAAATAAAAAAAGGCAATAGTCATATAAATATTTATGGATTAACAATACCCTTTGAATATTATAAATACTTGTTTGATAAGGATAAAAGCACAGATTTAGAAGAAAATTTTTTACAAAAGAACTTACCATTTATAAATAAAAATGAGTATAATATTTTATTAGCTCATACACCTTTTTACTTTGATGATTATGAAAAATGGGGTGGAGACCTTATTTTAGCTGGCCATGTACATGGCGGCATAATTAGACTACCTATTGTAGGAGGTTTATTATCGCCAAATAGAAAATTTTTTCCTAAATATGATTTGGGTAAATATGATAAAAATGATTCAACTATGATAGTTACTAAAGGACTGGGTGGATCTAAGGTACTATTTAGAATTAACTGTAAGCCAGAAATTGTTAAGATAACACTAAAAAGTAAAAATTATTAGGATGTATGTTTTTGTATTCTTACTAAAATACATGAGAATACTGTATACTTAGGAAACTTGACATTAAACTATAGTTATAAAAAATAAGTTTTGGTATACTGAATTTGAGGATATATCACCTTAGATCATACAAAGTCTTATTCTTAATTTACTAAAGATGGGGGTAAAGCATGGGACAAACTAAAGCTTTAAATGAAAGTATGATGTTTAGAAATAAGGATAATATAGAAATTTTTGTAAAGAAAGACTTAGTTGAAGATGCAAGGGCAGTAATAGTAATAGTGCATGGATTGGCAGAACATTTAGGGAGATATGATTATGTAGTATCAAAATTAAATGATTGGGGATATAGTGTTTATAGATTTGATAATCAAGGTCATGGAAAGTCTGAAGGAAGAAGAACATACATAGAAAGTTATAATAATTTTTCTAAGGATGTTAATGAAATTGTATCTATGGCTAAAAAGGAAAATGATGACAAGAAGGTTTTTGTACTAGGGCACAGTATGGGTGGGATGATAAGTACAGTATATGGAATAGATTACAAAGACATAGTAGATGGTATAATTTTATCTGCAGGAGTTACCCTTGATAAGGCCAAGCTACTAGAAAGCAATAAAGACGTAGAAGACGATGCACAAATCCCAAATGCTTTAGGGGATTTAATTTGCACTGATAAAAAAGTAGTAGCTGATTACGAAAATGATCCTTTAGTATGCCATGTAACACTAGGAAAGATATATAAAGAATGCTACAAGGCAGTAAAATATATATCTGAAAATATGCATGAATTTGAATACCCAGTGTATATATTACATGGAGAAGATGATAAAATAGTTTCATCAGAAGATTCACAAATTCTTTATGAACAGATATCTTCTTTAGATAAGAGTTTAAAAGTATATCCGGGTCTCTATCATGAAATTATGAATGAATTTGATAAAGATAAGGTACTGGAAGATGTACATTCTTGGTTGGAAGATAGAATATAAATTTTATAATATAAAGTATACACTAAGGCTAGAACATGTATTTAAATTAATGCATTTTCTAGCTTTTTTAGTGCAATAAATGTATGGGTACAATTTGTACAAAAACATAAAAAGCCAAACTTATATTGTGATACAATTAAAATTGTACTACTATTTCCTTATAAAAGAAAAACAATAAGGGGGTACAATTAATGAGCAGAGAAGTATTAAATAAAAATTTAGCACAAATGTTAAAAGGTGGGGTAATAATGGATGTTACTAATCCAGCAGAGGCAATAATAGCACAAAATGCAGGTGCATGTGCAGTTATGGCACTTGAGAGAGTTCCAGCTGATATAAGAAAAGAAGGCGGAGTGGCAAGAATGTCAGATCCTAAAATGATAAAAGAAATTCAAGAAGCTGTAAGTATACCAGTTATGGCAAAAGTAAGAATAGGACATTTTGTAGAGGCACAAATACTTGAAGCTTTAGAAATAGATTTTATAGATGAAAGTGAAGTTTTAACACCAGCAGATAATGTTTATCATATAGAAAAAACTAAATTTGAAGTTCCTTTTGTTTGTGGAGCAAGAAACTTAGGAGAAGCTCTTAGAAGAATTGGTGAAGGTGCATCCATGATAAGAACAAAAGGTGAAGCAGGAACTGGAGATGTAGTTGAAGCAGTTAAACATATGAGAACGGTAACTTCTCAAATTAGAAAAATAGTATCTATGGGTGAAGAAGAGTTAATGAATGCAGCTAAAGAAATGGGAGCACCATACGATTTAGTTAAATATGTTCATGAAAACAGTAAACTTCCAGTAGTAAACTTTGCAGCAGGAGGTATTGCAACACCAGCAGATGCAGCATTAATGATGCAACTAGGATGTGATGGGGTATTTGTAGGGTCAGGAATATTCAAATCAGACAATCCGGAGAAAAGGGCAGAAGCCATAGTAAAAGCTGTTGCAAATTATAATAACCCAAAAGTGTTAGCACAAATATCAGAAGATTTAGGTGGAGCTATGAGTGGTGTGGCAGTGAATACTTTAGAAGATAAAGAATTGTTAGCATCTAGAGGTTGGTAATATGAAAATTGGAGTGCTTGCCATGCAAGGGGCTTATAAAGAGTATAAGTACTTTGTAGATATGGTAAAAACTAATATTTAAATAGAAAAATAATAAAAATCACTTACTTTATAAAAGTAAGTGATTTTTTGTATTCAAAGTGTTAAAGCTTTTATAAATTTAACCGTATAACATCTTTGGAGATAATATGCAATATTTGGAATTTATTTGAAGTGCAAGTGAATGTTATATTAAAAATAATTTATTCAAGTAAGTAAAAACCGAGGAGGATGAACAGGCAAATGAAAAGCATAAAGACGAAAATTTTAGTAATGATTGGTGGAGTAGCAATTTTAGCAATGATTATCTCAGGTGGAATCTCAATAAAAAATACACTAAATATGGTGGATGATTCTCAAGAAACTATCTCAACATTAACTACAGATAAATTAGGGGTTGAGATTAATGAATATTTCACAAAATATAAAACCATGGCAATTCAGATGGCAGGAAATACGTCTGTAAGGCAAGTATTGACTGAAGCTACTAGAGAGAATTATAAAGATAAATCTTCATTCAAAGATACATATAAGTATTTGGGGTTTGTGGCGGAAAAGGATGAACAAATATCAACGGCATATGTTTGTTCTGCTAAAGACACATTAGCATTTGATGGTACTAGCTGGGTTTCAGATAAAGATTATGATTTGAAATCAAAAAAATACTGGTTTTCAAATGAAGAAGATATAAAAAATGGATATATAATAACTGATCCATTTGAAGATGTTATTTCTGGAAATATGATAGTATCATTTGCAGCACCAGTATATAGTTTAGATGGAAAAGAAATAGTTGGAGTGGCGGCTTTAGATATCCAACTTGATACTTTAAGTAATAAAATAGCATCTACAGAAACAGTATTTGGAAAAGATGCATACACTATGCTTGTATCTAGATCAGGACAAGTATTAGCAAGCAAGGATAATGATAAGTTGCTTAAAAATGTTAGTCAAATAGGATTTGACGAAACTATGTTAAAAGAAGTGGAAAATCCTAGTAAAAAAGTTATAGAGTATACTGAGAATGGACAAACACGTTATGGAATTGTAAATGCAACAAGAGATGCTGGCTTAAAAACTATATTTAGTATAAGTGAAGATAGATACAATGCATTAGTAAAAAAAGAAAAGAAATATATGATGCTTGTTTATGGATTAGCTATTATAATTCTTTTAGTAGTAATATATTTTGTTACAAAAAGTATAGTATCGCCAATTCAAAAGCTTATGGAAGTTACAGAAGATTTAGCAGAAGGTAATCTAGATGCTGAAATTGACATTGATAATAATGACGAAACAGGTAAATTAGCTGAATCAATGAAAAAACTAGTTACAAGATTAAATGAGTATATTGTCTATATAGACGAAATAGCAGAGTCATTAAATAGATTCTCAACAGGAGATTTAAATATAGATTTAAAACAAGATTACGATGGAGAGTTTGAAAAAATTAAAGATTCATTAATTCAACTTTCTGAGATATTTAAACATACTATAGGTCAAATAATAGAGACATCAGAAAATGTGGCACTAGGCTCAAGAGAAATAGCTACAGCATCGCAGGTTCTTGCAGATGGAGCCCTATATCAAGCAAATACAACAGAGGAGCTTACATCTACAGTAAATGATTTATCTGATAGAGTATCAAAAAATGCAGAAAATGCATTAGGTGCTGCTGATCAAATTAAATCTGTAGGAGAACTTTCAAATTTAAGTAATGATCAAATGCAAAAAATGATGGAGGCAATAACTGAAATAAATAATAAATCATCAGAAATAGGCAAAGTAATAAAAGTTATTGAAGACATTGCATTCCAAACAAATATATTAGCTTTAAATGCAGCAGTAGAAGCATCTAGAGCTGGAGAAGCAGGTAAAGGATTTGCCGTGGTGGCTGATGAAGTAAGAAATCTAGCAACAAAATCAGCAGATGCAGCAAAAGAAACTACTCACTTAATTGAAGAATCTATTAAGGCTGTAGAAAATGGAAATAAAATAGCTAATAAAACAGGAGAAATGCTTGTAGAAGTATTACAAGGTGTATCTGAATCAGTAAAATTAATAGATGAGATATCAGATGAATCTTCTGAACAAGCTACAGCTCTAAAACAAACGCTAGAAGGTATTGAAGAAATAAGTAATGTTGTTCAAACAAATGTATCAACATCTGAAGAAAGTTCAGCTGCAAGTAACGATTTATCTAAGCAAGCTGAAGACCTTAGAGCAATTGCATCACAATTTAAAATTGATGATGAGACAAACTAGCATAAAAATAAAGTAAATTATTTTTAGTTAAGTTTTAAATAAATAGAAATTTAAAAGGCTAAAGGAGATTAATTCCTTTAGTCTTTTTTAGTTTTTAGGTTTAGCAAGTATAGGAGTTCATCAAGCATTTGTAAATTTAATTCAAAACAAATAGATTATGAAGTGTAAGTAGGTGTAAGATAGAAATAAAAGAATTTCATAAGGAAAGTATGGAGGAAATAAATAATTTATGATTATTAATACAGGAAATAGAACAGATATACCAGCTTATTTTAGTGACTGGTTTTATAATAGAATAAAAGAAGGATATGTTTGTGCTAGAAATCCATACTATCCAAGTCAAGTTACAAAATATAGTATAACTCCCCATGTGGTAGATTGTATTTGCTTTTGCACCAAGAATCCTGAACCAATGATTTCTAGATTAGATAAACTAAAAGAATTTGGCCAGTTTTGGTTTGTTACAATAACTCCTTATGATAAAGACATAGAACCTAATGTACCAAATAAAGAAAGAGTAATAAAAAGTTTTAAAAAATTGTCGTCAACAATAGGTTCTGAGAAAACTGTTTGGAGGTATGATCCTATTTTTATTTCAGAAAAATATAGCTTGAATAGTCATATTGAAAACTTTGAAAAAATGGCATCTAGCCTTTCTGGATATACTGGGGAATGTATTATTAGTTTTATAGATCTATATGAAAAAACAAAGCGTAATTTTCATGGGGTTAGAGAAGTATCAAAAGAAGAACGTCAGATTATAGGAAGAGAATTTGTTACTATAGGCAATAAAAATAATATAAAGATAAAAACTTGTGCAGAAGGATACGAATTATCTAAATTTGGTGTGGACTGTAGTGGATGTATGACACAACCTGTATTAGAGAGGGCAATACATAGTAACTTGAAAGTACCTAAGAAAAAGAGAAGCAGAGAAAGTTGTGACTGTTTGCTTGGCAACGATATAGGTATGTACAATACTTGCTACCATGGATGTTTGTATTGTTACGCTAATTATAGTAAAGATATTGTGAGGGATAACTTTAGAGAGCATAATAAAAACTCACCGTTTTTGATTGGAGATTATATGGAAGGTGATATTGTTAAAGAGGCTATTCAGCATAGTTATATTGATAATCAAATTTCATTTTTTTAATAAAAAAAGTAGTTACTAAAGAAAAATTTTTAGTAACTACTTTTTCATTGGTGCCGGATGTGGGACTCGAACCCACACGGTATTGCTACCAACGGATTTTGAGTCCGTCGCGTCTGCCATTCCACCAATCCGGCGTATTATTACTAAATTATAACAAAGACTTAAATTAAAATCAAGTATAAAGATATATTTAATTATAATAAAAATGTTTTAAGATACTTAAAAAAGTAAAGTATATATAACAGTGCACATAAAAAAACTATGATTGATAATTATGAAGATAAGGTGATTTTCTTATTAAACACCTTAATATAATTTGATTATTGTGGTATTATTAAATAATAATATATGGGTATATAATAAGATATATAAATATATAATATTGAAAAATATAGGAGTGATAAACTTGGACAAAAGATTAATAATTATAGATGGAAACTCGATAATAAATAGAGCATTTTATGCATTACCAGACATGAGTAATAGTGATGGATTAAAAACTAATGCCATATATGGCTTTACTAGAATGTTATTTAAAATAATAGATGATTATAAACCAACTCACATAAGTGTTGCTTTCGATATGAAAGCCCCAACATTTAGACATAAGGAGTTTACTGAATATAAAGCAGGAAGAAAAAAGATGCCAGATGAACTTGGTCAACAATTAGAGCCATTAAAAGAATTATTAGATACTTTTAATATTCATAGAATGGAAATGGCAGGATATGAGGCTGATGATTTAATTGGTACAGTTTCAAAAATGGGAGAAGATAACGACTTTAAAGTATACATAGTTACAGGAGATAAAGATGCTATACAACTTGCATCAAACAAAACAACCACATTAATTACTAAAAAAGGTGTAGGAGAAGTGGAAGAATACAACTATGATTCAGTGATAGAAAGATATGAAATGACTCCTACACAATTTATAGACTTAAAAGGTTTAATGGGAGATAAATCAGACAATATACCAGGGGTTCCAGGTATAGGAGAAAAAACAGGTATAAAACTTATAAAAGAGTTCTCTTCTGTTGAAAATTTAATAGAAAACACTGAACAACTAAAAGGAAGTGTTAAGAAAAAAATAGAAGAAAATAAAGAGCAAGCTGTATTTAGTAAAAAACTTGCCACAATTATAAGAGATGTACCTATTGAAGTAACTCTAGATGAATTATCTTTTGGAGATTATGATAAAAATGCAGTAATAGAAGAGTTTAAAAAATTTGGATTTAACACGCTAATAAAACAAGTGCTATCTATGGATTCGGGAAGTGAGGAATCTGCTGTAGAAGAAAAGATACATCTAAATATTAATCACTTAGATAATGTTGAAGAATTTAAAAAAGAGCTTGAAAAAACCAATAAATTATTTATAAAAACTGTAAAAAAAGTAGGAAACATATTAGATAAAAATATACAATATGTATTTGTAAGCTCAAATGGAACAGATATTTATTACTTAAGTGGTGAAGAATTAGAATTAATAAAAGAGATAATTTCTAATGAAGAAATTAAGAAAATAGGTTACAATTTAAAAGATGATTACTTAGCTTTCAAATCATACAATATGGAAATGAATAATATTTTCTTTGATATAGCCATAGGAGAATATTTAATAGATTCAAAATCATCTACGTCTTATGAATGTAGTGATATAGCTATGAAATATTTAACTAAAAAGGTGAAATCCCAAGAAGAAATCTTAGGAAAAGGAGCTAAAGCTAAGAAATTCCAGGATTTAGACATGGAAGAATTAAGTGAATATTTTGGAGAAATGATAAACGTAGTTTATAATGTATATCCAATTATGGAGAAAGCATTTAAAGATATGGATATGGAGTACTTATTCTATGATGTGGAAATGTCATTGGTAGAAGTATTAGGATCTATGGAATATTATGGTATAGAAGTTGACAAAAATCAATTGAAAGACCTTGGTGATAAATTTAAAAACATAATTGCAAACTTAGAAGAAGAAATATTCTCACTTGCTGGAGAAAAATTCAATATAAATTCACCAAAACAATTGGGAGTCATATTATTTGAAAAGCTAGAATTACCAGTAATTAAGAAAACTAAAACAGGATACTCTACAAATGCAGATGTATTAGAAAAACTTAGGGACAAACATGAAATAATAGACAAAATTACTGAATATAGACAAATAGTTAAATTAAACTCAACATATGTGGAAGGATTAAGCAATATAATCAATCCAATAAGCGGTAGAATTCATTCTTCATTTAATCAAACAATAACAACTACAGGAAGAATATCATCTACTGAGCCTAATCTACAAAATATACCTGTTAAAACAGAAATGGGTAGAGAAATAAGAAAAGTATTTATTGCTGATGAAAACTCAAAACTAGTAGATGCAGATTACTCTCAAGTAGAGCTTAGAGTATTAGCTCATATGAGTGGTGACGAACATATGATAGAAGCATTCCAAAATCATGTAGATATTCACTCAAAAACAGCATCACAAATATTTGGTATTGATGTAAATGAAGTTAACTCTACACAAAGAAGTGAAGCTAAAGCTATAAACTTTGGTATAGTTTATGGTAAAACAGATTTTGGCTTATCACAAGACCTAAACATACCTGTGGCAAAGGCCAAGGCTTATATAGAAAGTTATTTTGCAAATTACTCTAGCATAAAGGATTTTATGGATAAAGTTATTGAACAAGCAAAAGAAAAAGGTTATGTATTAACTGAATTTAACAGAAGAAGATATATACCAGAAATAAACTCAAGTAATTTTATGGTGAGAAAACAAGGCGAAAGATTTGCCATGAATGCTCCTATTCAAGGAAGCGCAGCTGATATTATAAAAATAGCTATGGTAAATGTATATAATAGATTAAAAGATGAGCAACTTAAATCAAAACTAATATTACAAGTACACGATGAACTTATAGTTGAGGCAGTAGAAGAAGAAATAGATAAAGTAAGTAAAATAGTAAAAGAAGAAATGGAATCCGCAGTTAATTTACAAGTACATTTAGATGTGGATTTAAATGTTGGTGATTCTTGGTATGAAACTAAGTAGGTGAAAATATGCTTATTTTAGGATTAACTGGAAATATTGGATGTGGAAAAAGTAGTTTGTCTGCAATATTTATTGAGGAAAATATAGATATAATTGATGCAGATATTATTGCACGACAAATTTATGATGATGAAAAATTACTTAAGAAAGTATATGATACTTTTGGAAACCATATAAAAAATCAAGATGGTTCTTTAAATAGAAAGGCTTTAGGAAAAATAGTATTTAATGATGATGAAAAACTAATTCAACTTAACAAATTAACTCATCCAATGATAAGGCAAAATGTAAGTAATCAAATTGATGAGTATAAAAATCAGAATAAAAAAATAGTAATACTAGATGCAGCCCTACTTGTTGAGTCAGATTATTTAAATTTTGTTGATAAATTACTAGTAGTTACTTGTAATGAAGATATACAAATTGAAAGAATAAAAAATAGAGATAATTGTTCTACTGAGGAGGCACTTAGTAGAATAAAATCTCAAATGAGTCAAGAAAATAAGGCGAAATATGCAGATTATATAATAGATAATTCAGGTACAATTGACGAGTTGAAGAAAAAGGCTTTTACATTTTTGAATTATATAAAGGAGAATTGGAGTGTATAAGAAGAGTATTATAATCTTATCTGTTATTATAGTCTTAGGCGGAGCGATTTATTTAGAAGGCGGAAGAATAAAAACATTACTCTATCCCAAAAAGTACTCTGCATATGTACAGAAATACGCAGAGGAATATAATCTAGATGAAAATTTAGTTTATAGTATTATAAAAGCAGAAAGTAAATTTAATGAAGAAGCACTATCACGTAGAGGTGCAAAAGGTTTGATGCAAATTGCGGATGTTACAAGAGATTGGGCAATAGAAGAATTGGAGTTAAGTGATGATATAGATGTGTATGATCCAGAAACTAACATAAGAATAGGTTGTTGGTATCTCAACACCTTATACAAAGAATTCGGCAAAACTGACTTAGTAGTGGCAGCATACAATGGTGGTTCTGGAAATGTAAGAAAATGGCTATCAGATGAAGAGTTTAGTAAGGACGGAGAAAACTTACATACTATACCTTTTTCTGAAACTGATAAATACGTAATTAAAGTAAAGAAAAATTATGAGCAATATAATATGTTATACAGCAAGGAAGGAAGGAACTAATGAAGAAAAAATTAATAAAACTTCTAGCAATAGTTTTAACCATAGTTCTGGGAACTGTAGGATGTTCTAAAGAAAAAGAAAACAAAAATAATAATGATGAGATAAATGAGTTGAATATTCAAGAGTCTAACTATATTCATTTGACAATGTTATTTCCAACTACTATAAATCCCCTACTAAACAAAGATAAATCAGTAGGATACATAATGAATTTAATTTATGATGGTTTATTTGAAATTGACGAGAATTACAATGTGGAACAAAGGTTAGTTGAAAAATATACAAAGTCATCAGATGGAAAGAGTATAAATATTGAATTAAATCATGATGCTACTTGGCACAATAATAAAGAGGTAACTTCTAGTGATGTTAGCTTTACAGTTGATTTAATCAAAAAAACTAATGATAGTCCTTACTCAGACTTAGTAAAAAACATTGAGTCAATACATATAAGTGACAGTAAGAATTTTACTATTAATTTGAAAGAAAATGATCCTTTTGTAATAGACAAATTAACTTTCCCTATTGTTTCGAAGGAAAGGTTAGGTAACTTAAACACTGATGAAATAAGTCAGTATAAGTATAACCTTTTAGGAAATGGACCTTATAAAATAAAAGACTATGTTGATAGAAAATATATTATACTTGAGAGAAACGAAAAATATTTTAATAAGTTACCAGAAAATAGAAAAGAAATATTTGTGAAACTAGTTCCTGATAAGGAGTCACAAACAGAGATGGTCCTTGCCCTAGATAGTGATATTGCGAGCATAGATCTATCAGAATTAAGTAAGTTTGAGAAAAAGAAAGAGTTTAATGTTACTAACTATGAAGGTAGAGACTACGAAATGGTTATATTTAATTACGATAATGAATTTCTAAAAAATGTTAGTTTTAGAAAAGCCATAATTTCTGCCATAGATAGAGAGAAACTTTTGAAAGAAGCTTATATAGGAAATGCAACTTTATCATATTTCCCTCTTAATACAACTAGTAAATATTACAATAAAAACATTAATAACTTAGCATTTAATAAAGAAAAGGCCATAGAATACTTAACTGAGGGACTTAAATCAGTAAATGAATCTTTAGAATCGAAAAAACAAGCTGAGTCAAGTAAGCAAAATTCACAAAACTTACAAGGTGTAATAGAGGATAATTCTACAGGGTCATCTTCTAACTCAGAGCTTTCAAAAAAAGAAATGAAAGAAGTATTAAATCAAGTAGAATTAAACATCGTAGTATCTAACAGTAACGGTGAAAGAATAAAGGTAGCAAACATTATAAGACAAAATTTAGCCTCAATAGGAATTAAAAGTGAGATTAAAGAATTAAATGAAAAAGACTTAACTAAAGCTATTGATTCTAAAGACTATGATTTAGCAGTAGTTGGTTACTCTTTATCAAGTATTCCAGATGCTAGAGATATACTGGAATCGTGCAATATAAAAGATAAGGAAATATCCACATATATTAAGTCTTTTGGAAATTCTAATTCAGAGGATGAAACTAAAAAAATATATGATCAAATTCAAAAACATGTGGCTGAAAAAGCTTCATTTATATCTTTAGGAATACTAGATAATTTTATAGTATCTAATAAGAGACTTGAGGGAACTATTCATCCTAATGATTTCGATATTTATAAAGGAATTTCCAACTTACAAATGAGTAAATAAACTAAAAATAAGATAAATAGATATAAATAAAAAAGGAATATTTACATAAATATTCCTTTTTTATTTTGGGAATCTATAAATTGTATTAAAAAGATAGATGTATTATAATATAAAGGACTTAAAAAATAGATTTAGGAGGGGCAACATGGGAAATATAAATCTAGATTGGAAAAACTTAGGGTTTGATTATAGACAAACTGCTAAGAGATATGTATCTAATTATGAGCATGGAACTTGGGATGAAGGAATTTTAACAGAAGATTCAAATGTTGTTATTAATGAATGTGCAGGGGTTTTACAATATGCACAGACTTGCTTTGAAGGTTTAAAAGCTTACAGAACAGAGGAAGGAAAGGTAGTTATATTTAGGCCTGACCTTAATGCTGAACGTTTGGCAGACTCAGCAAGAAGACTGCATATGCCAATAATATCACATGAAAAGTTTTTAGATGCAATAGAACAAGTGGTGTTGGCAAATATTGATTTTGTACCACCATTTGGAAGCGGGGGTACATTATATATAAGACCATATATATTTGGAAGTGGATCAGTTATAGGAGTTAAACCAGATACTAGGTTCCAATTCAGAGTATTCACAACGCCTGTTGGGCCATATTTTAAGGGAGGAGTTAAGCCACTTAGTATATGTGTAAGTGATTTTGATAGAGCAGCACCTCATGGTACAGGTCATGTAAAAGCAGGACTTAATTATGCTATGAGTTTACACCCACTTCAAGTTGCTCATGAAAATGGATTTGATGAAAATATGTATCTAGATGCACAAACAAGAACAAAGGTTGAAGAAACAGGTGGAGCGAACTTTATATTTGTAACAAAGGATAAAAAGATAGTTACGCCAAAATCTGATACTATATTACCATCAATAACACGTCGCTCTTTAATGTATGTAGCAAAAGAATACCTTGGACTAGAAGTTGAAGAAAGAGAAGTAGATGTGGAAGAGTTAAAAGATTTTACAGAATGTGCTTTATGTGGAACAGCAGCAGTATTATCACCAGTTGGGAAAGTAACACATAAGGGTGAAGAAATATGCTTCTCAAATGGAGCCACTGAAATGGGACCAATTTGTAAGAAATTATACGATACATTAACAGGAATACAAATGGGTAAAATAGAAGCACCAGAAGGTTGGATAAAAGTAATATCTGAGTAATTGAAAATATAAAAATATTAAGATAAAAATATTTGTTATGAAAACTATTTTGAATGCATTTGTCTTTAGGCAAGGTTCAAAATAGTTTTTTATTGCATAATTAGAACTAAAAATGTATTCATATAAAAACATTAGATTATAAATTCTGTAATTACAATGTAAAATATAGTGATTTTATGACGTATAATTGACTTTATTAAAATATAATGCTATCATTTTGGTAACATTTTACAAAATAATTATGGATTGAGAGGGAGAAAAATGGCGTATAAATGGTCAGATGATTTACTAACAGGGAATATGCAAATTGATACAGAACACAAAGAATTAATAAAAGCAATTAATGATTTGTTAGAGGCTTGCAGTAAGGGGAAAGGTAGAGCTGAATTAGAAAGAACAGTTAAATTTTTATCTTCTTATACAAAAACACATTTTGCTCATGAAGAGGCTTTACAAATGAAATATAGCTACCCTGACTATAATAATCATAAAAAATATCATAAACATTTTGTGGAACAAGTTGAAAGTATACATAAAAAACTTTTGGCAGAGGGTTCAAGTATTGTTTTGGTTGGGGAAATCAATAGTAAAGTTGGTAATTGGATAATTAATCATATAAAAAGAGAAGATGTGAAAGTTGCACAACATATAAAAAGTAAATCAAAATAATTTAATGAAAATACCTAGAGAAGTTCTCTAGGTATTTTTTATATAACAATTTATTATTCACAAAATATTTATATTTAATTTAACTGTAACTTATGTATAAAATACTATACCTTAAGCAGACTTATTGATATTATATCTCTTAAGTAGATATAATGAAAATAAGCATGGGGAGTGGGAAATATTAATGATTAAAATAGCTATTTGTGATGATGATTTAATCATCCTTAATCATACAAAAGAAAAAATAGAAAATTACAAGATAAAAGATTTACAAATATACTCATACAAAAGTGGAGAAGAATTGTTAGAAAGTGAAGAGAAGTTTGACATTATATTTTTAGACATAGATATGGGTGGGATTAATGGAATAGAAACGGCTAAAAAAATTAGGATTTACGATAAAAAAGTAAAAATAATTTATGTAACAAATTATACAGACTACACATCTTCTGCTTTTAGTGTTCACGCTTTTGGTTATTTAGTAAAACCCATTAAGGAAAAAGATCTTCATGAACAACTTGATGAAGCTTTATCCTATATAAAAGAAGAGGAAGAATTTTTAATAGACTTTATGACAGAAGGTGGATTAGTAAGAATAGATGTAAAGAAAATATATTATTTTGAATATGCATTTAGAAAAATACTTTTGAGAACAAGTGAAAAAACTCATATCATAAAAGATAAAATTTCAGCCATAAGCGATAAAATGAAAAGCTTTGGCTTTGAAATGCCTCATAAAAGCTTTGTAGTTAATTTGTATAATGTGAAATCTATCAAAGGTTATGACATTTATATGATGGATGAAAGTGTAATACCTTTATCTCAAAAAAAATCAAGTGAGTTTAGAAATGCTCTCAATATTTATCTTAGTAATCATATTGAGAAACAGATAAGGAGGTAGTGGAAATTAATAGTTATATTGACCTAATTGCATACTTAATATTGCCAATCATAGGAAGTGTATTTATTGTTTATGCTTGCTTTGATTTTATGAAAAAAGTAGATAGAAATATATATAGAAAAAAGATAGGTTATATATTTGCATTTGTACTATTTAATATTGCCTTATCATGTAGTGCCTTATCAGGAAGTATTTTAGTAAATATGATTACATTTTTAAGTGGAATATTGATAATAGGACATTTTTTATATAATGATTCAAAACTTTATTTATTATATTATTGTATATTTGCTCTTTGTTTTTTATTTGTAGACTTATTGGTTAGTTTCTTTATCTCTTTTGTAATATCTTATGGAGGATTTCATTTTTCTAGTTTAGCTTATTTACAAATAACAGTAGTATTTTTAATTAGAATTATAGAATATGTTTACATAAAACTTTTTACAAATTTCATAAATAGACGAGAAGCTAAAATTATAAGCAAAATTCAGAGTTTTACTTTTTTAGTTATTCCTTTATTTAGCGTAATTTATATAATGACCCTAGTTTACTTATTGCAACTATATGCTGGATTTGTAGAAAGTGTTTTACTAGTTGCAAACGTAGTTTTAATATTGATTTTAAATATATATGTAACTCATATTTTTGATACTGTATCAAAGAACAATACTTTGCAAAATGAAGTTAAATTGTATCATCAACAAAGTGAGCTACAACACAAGTATTATGATAATTTGGAAAATAAATATAAAGAATCTCGTAAACTAATTCACGATGTAAGAAATCACTTACAATCTATAGAAAGGTTGTATGAAAATAAAGAAGAAGACTTGGCTAAGAAATATACAAATGATATTCATCTAATGTTAAACGAATTAAATCAAAAGTATTATACAAGTAATAGAATATTAAATATTATCTTAAATGATAAATATCAAATTATAAAAAAAACTAACATAGATTTTGATTGTAAAATAGGAGAGATAGATCTTGGCTTTATAAGAGAAATTGATATTACAACAATATTTGCAAACCTTTTGGATAATTCTATAGAAGCAGCAAAAAAAGTGGAAGATAACAGCTATATAAAATTTCATGTGAATAAATTTAATGATTTTATAGTTATAAATATAGTGAATTCCATGAAAGAAAAACCAATTATGAAAAATAATAAAACTAAAAGTACAAAAATTAACCATGATGGTTTAGGTTTAGAAAATATAAGAAAGACTTTGGAAAAATATGAAGGTAATTTAGTCATTGATTTTAATGAAGATGAATTTAAAGTCAATATTGTAATTCCAAATTAATAGTTAGGAAGTGAATAAAGTGATTGAATTAGGAACTAAAATAGGTTTAGTAATAAGTGCTATAATTTCATTTGTGGTTCCAATAGTAATGCTTATTTACTACATGTTTTGCAAAAAACAAAAACTAAAACCTTTTATAGTAGGTGTTTTAGTTTTTTTTATATCTCAAATCATATTAAGACTCCCCTTATTATCTTATGTGTTTCCAAATCAAATTTGGTATATGAGACTAAGTTTAAATCCTTATTTGCATAGTATTTTTTTAGGATTGACTGCAGGTATTTTTGAAGAAGTAGGGAGATATATAGGATTTAAATATTTCCTGAAAAATAATCAAAAATATGATGATGGACTTAGCTTTGGTTTTGGACATTGGGGGATAGAGGCATTATTTATAGTAGGAATAAATGCAGTTATTCTTTTATTTAGTCATAATTTACTTGAAGCTTCAAGTTTGAGTATAATAAATGCTTTTATGATGGGAATGGAAAGGTTATTTGTACTAAGTGTACATGTGGGATTTTCCATAATTGTATTATATTCTGTAAGACTAAACAAAATTTCTTATCTATTTATTGCTATTATCCTTCATGGAATAATAGATGGGGGAATAGGTATTTTATCACAAATATTTAATATGAAAACTATAGGGATTGAAATATATGTACTGATTTGGGGGTTAGTCTTTTTATATTTAATATATAAATTAAAATTGAGGTTTACTAAAATGGAGGAGTAAAATGAAAAAATTAAGATTACTTTTAATGATAACTTTAGGTTGTGTAATGTTAGGAGGGTGTTCTTCAAACAAATTAAGTGATGATTTTAATGAAGAGGAGTTAAAGACAACTACAAAAGAAGTTATTCAACGGTTATGTAATGAGGAATACGACAAAATAAAAGAAATGTCAGGAAAAGAATTAATAGATGCAGGAGTAACGGAAAAAATAAAAGAAGTTTGGGAACCTATGGCTAAAGATTTGGGAAAATTTCATTCTTTTGATAAAGAAGCAGTAGTAGGAAATGGAGATCAAGCTACAGTGGTAATTATATCTAAATTTGAAAATGGAAATGTTAAATTTACTATAAGCTACAATGAAGATATGAAGCTCACAGGATTTTATATTAAATAAATTATAAAATAATAAAGTACTTTATACAGTTAAAACATGGTTGACTATATAAGGTACTTTTTTGTAAAAAAAAGGCTTCTATTTATGGGGGAAAATAGAAGCCTAAATGGGGGAGATTGAGTATGTTTGATTTTATAGTACTAGTTTTACCAAAACAAAATAGTTTATACATAAATTCAAAACAATTTAATAATTTTCAATAAAAATCATATAATTAAATAAACCATAGATAGAAAATATTTAGCAAATTCACCAATTTAAAATTACTTGAATATAATAAGTAAGTATAAGATTGTTGATAATAAGGGGGAGGTATCATGGAATCTAGATATTATAAAGAAGATTTGAAAGATATGATACTTGATATGGCCCACAAAGAACTTGAAAATTATGTATCTCAAAAAGGCGCACAAAAATACTTTGAAGGAAATATAGATAAAGTCATAAATAATTATATAAAAAAAGTAAGTAAAGACTCAAATATTCAAAAAACCTATTTAAAAGTATTAAAAAATGGTGCATATCAAGAAAATATGGTTTCAGTAGCAAAAATTATTAGAAATCAAGAGCTATTTAAGTCAAAAGGAGAGTTAATAAAATTTGCTAACTACTTGGGAGTAAGTGTAAATAAAAAAAATTCTTACAATCAAATATTAAAAAAGGTTTCAAAGCATATTTATGGCAATAGAGGGTCATACTCTAAAAAATATGTTTTTTATAAAAGAAATAGTCAAGAATATGTATTAGAACCTGAAAAAATAAAAAAAGACTTAATAGAAAGTTATAAATCAAAAACTAGAGAAGATATGAAATCAATAGCAAAGCTTCTAAATATAAAAATAGTAGAAGAAGACTCTGCTGAAGACATAAGAAAAAAAGTAATTAATTATATAATAAAAGAGAAAGTTGCAAAGAAAAGTCATTAAAGTTAAAGACGCTATTGGCGTCTTTAATTTTTGGGCGATAATATAAAAAAATTGTGTAAAAGGAGTTGATCAAATATTAAGTTAAAAAAACTTTTTTTATTAATCTTAATTATAATTTCTAGTGTAATAGCTAGCAATGTTAATACAAATGAAGGAAGATTAAATACAGATTTAAAAATTGTAAGTTATAACATACATAGTGGTGTAGACAAAGATATGTTTCCAACTCTTTTTGATATTATAGATTTTTTGAAAAATTGTGATGCAGATATAATTTGTTTACAAGAGGTAAATGAATCTGCAAAGGTAGGATTTCAAGTGAGTAGTCTAAAGGAAGAATTGGGAATGAACTCTCACTTTGGTGCAAATGTAGTAAATTTAAATTCAAATTATGGACTGGTTACTTATTCAAAATATAGAATAATTAGGCAAAATCATGTATACCTGAGTAGTTCTAAGGAGCAAAGGGGTATATTACATACAGTCATTGATGTTAAGGGTAAGAATGTAAACATAATTAATGTTCACTTGGGAACAAATAAAGAAGAACAAGAAGAGCAGTTAAAGGAATTGCAAACTTTTATTGATGGACTTGGTAATGAACCTTATATCATAGCAGGAGACTTTAATGCGGCAGAGATAAATCTTGATGATAACTGTATAGATGTGGCAAAAACATTAGATAAATCAAATACTTTGACTTTTTCTTTAGGAATAGAAAGAATAGATTATATTTTTGTTTCACAAGATATTGTACCTATAAATTATAGGGTTATTATTAAAAAATTATCAGACCATTATCCGATTATTGCAAAATTGAGAATATAATAATAGAATATTGTAGTAATGTACAAAAAAATGTAATAATATTTAATTATACAAATATAGGATATTGTAACATATAAGGAGGAAATAATATGAAATTTACATTTTGCCATAATAACTTTAACGTACTAAATTTAGAAAAAAGTTTAGAATTTTATAAAAAAGCATTAGGTTTAAAGGAAACTAGACGTATAAATTCAGAAGACGGAAGTTTTGTTTTAGTATACCTAGGTGATGGAGTAACATCTCATAATCTAGAATTAACTTGGCTAAGAGATTGGGACAGACCTTATAATTTAGGAGATAACGAGTTCCACTTAGCATTGGAAGTAGAAGACTTTGATAAAGCTTACGAATTACATAAAGAAATGGGTTGTATTTGTTTTGAAAATAAAGCTATGGGAATATACTTCATAGCTGATCCAGATAATTACTGGATAGAAATATTACCAAAGAAAAAATAGAATGATAAAATTTGGGGGAGATAACTGTGAATACAAAAGTAATTACAGCTATAGGAGTTGGCACGCTAGCATTATCTTTAGGCCATTCTAGTGTTAGTGCACAGGAAAAAGGAACAGTTACAGTAAGTGCATTAAATATAAGAAGTGGACCAGGTACAGATACTAGCATAAAAGGTTGCTTACACAAAGGTGATGTTGTAGCAATACTAGAAAAAAGTGATGGTTGGTTAAATGTTCAGTTACCTAATAAGGGAACTGGATGGGTAAGTGATAAATATATTCAAATAGAAAGTGCTAGTCTAAATGCAAAAATTAAATGCAAGGTTAGGCTAAATGTAAGAAGTGGACCAGGAAAATCATATGAAATTAAAACTACTGTGAAAAATGGAACGATGCATAAAATAACTGACAAATCAAATGGTTGGTATAAAATACAGTTATCTAATGGAAATAGTGGTTGGGTACATGGATCTTATGTTGAAGAGACAACGGGCAATGTTTCTAGTGATTCTAATGATTCTAACAATGATGCAAATAAACCTGAAGGAACTCCAGAAACAGAAGTTAATTTAAATGGAAAAGTAACTAGTAGTGTTAATTTAAATCTAAGAAGTGGACCGGGAACCAATTACTCCGTTAAAACTTATTTAAAACCTGGTCAAGTGGTATTTTTATTAAGCGAATCCAATGGATGGTACAAAGTAAAATTATCCAATGACACTATAGGATGGGCTTCATCTTCATATATATCTAAAAGCGATACTTATGGAAAATCAACAGATAGCTTAAATGTAAGAAGTGGGCCAGGAACTAACCACTCTGTTAAAACTGCTCTAAAAAAAGGTGAAGTAGTAACCATAACTAACAGCTCTAACTCTTGGTACCAAATAAAAACTAGTTCTAATATTACTGGATGGGTAAGTTCTAAATATATAAATATTACAACAGAATCACCAGGTGATAATACATCAGGAGATAATACATCAAGTGAATCTAAAAATGAATCAGTAGTGAATCTTGCTATGGCTCAATTAGGTAAGCCTTATGTATGGGGTGGAAATGGGCCAAACTCATTTGATTGTTCAGGATTTACAAGTTATGTATATTTATATGCAAGAGGAACATCTTTACCTAGGATTTCCTACGACCAAGCAAGGGTAGGAACTGCTGTAGGAACAAGTAACTTGAAAAAGGGAGATTTATTACATTTCGCTACAGTTACACCTGGAAGAACCTCACATGTGGGGATTTATATTGGAAATAACCAATTTATTCATGCCAGTGGCTCTCAAACAAGACCAGATAAGGTGAAAATAGACTCTTTGTCTGGATATTATGGAAAAGTATTGCTAGGAGCAAGAAGATTTTAATAACATCAAAAGCTATGAAATTAGAAAAAATCTAAATTCATAGCTTTTTTTATAATTATTTATAATCAAATTCATATCATAAATTGGACATCTTCTAAATATATATTAGTAAAACCATTTAGGAGGGGACGACTTATGAGCAAAAGAAAATTCTACAAAAATTTCAATAAGAGAAAAAGATTTAATGGAACGAGGGTAGTAACTGTTACCCTATGTTTATGTATTGTGGGGACTTATGCATACATAAACTTGAAGGATAAAGATTTTATGGACAAGTTAGGAAAGGTGAACGTAGTAAGTGCAATAAAAAATGCTTCAATATGGGATGGGGTTAAAAATTTATTTGATAAAAGTAGTGTTATAACTTCATCCACAATTGAATCTCAGTTAAATGAAGTAGAAAAAGGAGATAAAGAGGACACACAAGAAAACTCTCAGGTAGCAAGCGTAAATGAGATGGTAGTATATACCATACAAGTAGCATCTTTAGAAGATAAAAATGATTTGAAAAAAATAGAAGAAGTTATGAATCAATATAAAATTCCATCATCAAGTATGACAATAGATAAGTCTGAAAAAATTCAAGTTTACTCTTCTTTTGATGAAACTAAGGTGAGAAACAACTTGGAAAAGACAAAAACATACTTTTCTGACTCTTTTTTAACAAAAATAGAGGTACCTATGCTATCTTTAGAATATACAGATGACTATTCTTATATGAAAGATATAGCAACTGGTTTAAATGATTTGATTGAAAATTATCAAAAAGAAGGTCAATATTGGGATAAAAATAAAAATGATTTATCTGCTTACAATGAAATTTTAACAAATCGAAAGACAATACTAGAAAATTTGAAAAAAAATACACAAAAAATTGACTATTCCAAAATGGATAAATTCAAAAATAACTTGATTTCTTACATAGATAACACACAAAATTATATTTTAACTTCATCAAAAAGCGCAAATGAAAATAAAGGTTATGTGAGTCAAGGTTTGTTGTTATCTTCTATACAACAGTATTACTTATTTGTACAATCAATGAAATAGTTAACGTAAAAAAAGGTTGTTGTATCAACCTTTTTTTATGTAATAAAAATGAAACATGCCAAAATGGAATGATTCATAAATTCTTAATTTTTTAAATTGATATATTAGTAACGGTTTAAAATGATTATCAGAATTAGCAAATTGGGATATTTTTTTAACAATTATTAACTTTTAAAAAATTTATAGTATACTATAGTTAATAGCATAAAAGTTAAAAACAGTTTGGGGAGGTAGTAAAATGAAGCTCTTAACATTTAAAGGAGGAATACATCCTTCATATAATAAAGAGTATACAAATCAAATCGCTTTAAAAAAAGCAGAGGCTCCAAAAGTAGTCTATATACCTCTACAACAACATATAGGTGCACCAGCAAAACCTATAGTTGAAGTAGGAGAAGAGGTAAAAAAAGGACAAAAGATTGGTGAACCTCAAGGGTTTGTATCAACTTATATTCATTCATCTGTTTCAGGAAAAGTTATTAGTATAGAAGAACATGAAATTCCAGGAGGAAAAGGAATTTGTGTTGTAATCGAAAATGACTTTAAAGAAGAATTGGATGAAAGTATAGGGCCAAAAGGTGAGCTAGAAACATTAGACTCAAAGGATATAATTAAGTATGTCCAAGAAGCAGGTATAGTTGGAATGGGTGGAGCGACATTCCCAACTCATGTTAAGCTTTCACCACCACCAGATGCAAATATTGATGTTGTTATTTTAAATGGGGCGGAATGTGAACCATATCTTACAGCTGACCATAGACTTATGGTAGAAAATCCTGAAGACGTAGTCTTTGGTATTAGAGTAATAATGAAGGCTCTAAACGTTAAAAAAGGATATATAGGTATTGAAGTTAACAAGCCGGACGCTATAGAAGCTATAACAAATGCTGCAAAAGGATTTAACGATGTGGAAGTAGTTGGTCTAGAAGTTAAATATCCACAAGGAGCAGAAAAACAATTAATATATGCTTGTACAGGAAGAGAAGTTCCATCAGGAGCATTACCATCAGCGGCAGGAGCTGTGGTTGATAACGTTGGAACGGCTGCTCAAATAGCGAAAACTATTAAAACTGGATTACCATTAATCGAGAGAATTACAACAGTAACAGGAAGCTGTATAAAAGAACCTGCAAACTTAGTAACAAAAGTAGGTACAGTAGTTTCTGAAATAATTGATCAATGTGGCGGATTTAAAGAAGATGTAAAAGTAGGTAAGTTTATAATGGGTGGACCTATGATGGGTATGACTCAATATACAACAAATGTAGTTACTAACAAAGGTTCTTCTGGTATTTTATGTATATCAGCAGAAGAAGCTAAAATAGATGAACCAAGTAACTGTTTAAGATGTGGTAGATGTACAGATGTATGTCCAGCATTTTTACAACCTTTATATATTAGTGCGAATTCTTTAAAAGGCGACTTTGAGAGAGCAGCAGAACATAGAGCTCTTGATTGTATAGAATGTGGATCTTGCTCATTTATATGTCCAGCAAGAAGACCGTTAGTAGAATCAATAAGAAATGCTAAAAGACAAATTCAAGCTATGAGAAGAAAACAACAAGCGGCTAACAAATAGTAGTTAGGGGGAAAAAATATGGAAAATAAGTTTATTGTATCATCATCACCTCATATTAGAAGCAATGAAGATACGTCTTATATAATGAAACAAGTAGTACTTGCCCTTGTACCAGCAGCACTTGCTGCAGTGTATTTTTTTAGAGCTAGTGCTTTATTCGTAATGTTCTTTTGTATACTGGGTACAGTTGGCTCAGAATTTTTATATCAAAAAATAACTAAACAAAAAAGTACTGTGGGAGATTTCTCTGCAGTAGTAACAGGATTATTACTTGCATTTAATGTGCCAGCATCACTTCCATGGTGGATGTGTATACTAGGTGGAGTATTTGCAATTATAGTTGTAAAAATGGTATTTGGCGGAATTGGGAATAACTTTGTTAACCCAGCTCTTGCAGGTAGAGCTTTTTTACTAGCATCATTTCCAGTAGCAATGACTGCTTGGACTAAAACTGGTGTAAACTGGGTAAGTACAGGAAGTTTAGATGCAGTATCAACTGCTACACCGCTTAGTTTCTTAAAAGCTGGCGCAGCTGGTCTTGAACCATTAAAAGAAAGTGGAGTATCACTTTTAGATATGGCTTTAGGTAATATAGGTGGATCTATAGGTGAAACATGTGCAATATTAATACTTCTAGGTGGAGTTTATTTAATTTATAAGGGAATTATTTCTTATATAATGCCAGTGTGCTATTTAGGTACAATATTTATATTAAGTTTCTTATTAGGTGGATTTAGTTTTGAATTCGCAATGTTCCAAATCTTAGCAGGTGGTGTTATGTTAGGTGCATTCTTCATGTTAACTGACTATACAACGTCTCCTATGACGAAAAAAGGACAAATTATTTATGCTGTTTTGGCTGGTGTCATTGCAACAGTAATAAGATTATATGGTGGTTATCCAGAAGGATGTTCATATTCAATATTATTAGCAAATGTTGTTACACCACTAATAGATAAATATGTTAATAACAGAGTGTTTGGGGAGGTGGCTAAGAGTGAATAGTATATTAAAATTAGGATTAAATTTATTTATTATTTGTGCCATAGCTGCAGGGCTTTTAGCTGGAACAAACCAAATGACTGCACCAGTAATAGAACAAAGGAATGAACAGGCAAATGACGAAGCTAGAAAAATAGTATTGTCAGAAGCGAAAGAATTTAAATTAGTTGATAGTAATAAATATAAAAATAAATCTGATGTAAAAGTTGTAGAAGTTTATGAAGGTTTAAATGGGTCTGATGTGGCAGGATATACTATAAAAGTTCTTCCAAAAGGATATGGCGGAGAAATTGAACTTATGGTAGGTGTTAGCAAAGATGGAACTATATCAGGTGTTAAAGTAGGAAATATGACTGAAACTCCTGGGCTTGGAGCTAAAGCTAAGGAAGAGCCTTTTTATAGTCAGTATGCAGGTAAACCAGCAACAGAACTTAATGTTGTAAAAAGTGGAGCTGCAGGAGAAACAGAAATACAAGCGATATCAGGAGCTACTATTACATCTAAGGCTGTAACAAAAGGAGTTAATACAGCAGTAGAAATATATGAGAGTATTAATAAATAGGGGGACAATAGTATGAATCTAGGAAAAATATTTAAAAATGGTATTATTGACGAGAACCCAACCTTTGTTCAAGTTATAGGTATGTGCCCAACGCTAGCTGTAACAAGTTCTGCTGTAAACGGTATAGGTATGGGACTTTCTACAGCGGTAGTTTTAGCATGTTCAAACTTAGCCATTTCATTGCTTAGAAAAGTAATACCAGATAAAATAAGAATACCAGCGTTTGTTGTTGTTATAGCAACATTCGTTACAATAGTTCAAATGGTTTTAAAAGCATATGTACCAGCTTTAGACAAAGCACTTGGATTATATATTCCGTTAATAGTTGTTAACTGTATAATATTAGCTCGTGCAGAAAGTTTTGCATCTAAAAACGGACCAGTAGCATCTGCAGTAGATGGTGTAGGAATGGGTCTTGGTTTTACAATAGCTCTTACAGCTTTAGGTGCAGTTAGAGAATTATTGGGAGCAGGATCAGTATTTGGATTTAGCTTATTTGGAGCTTCTTATCAACCAGCTTTATTATTTATACTACCTCCAGGTGCATTCTTAACTTTAGGATTCTTAATGGCACTATTTAATAAAGTAGTAAAGAAAAAAGCTTAATAGGGAGGAAAGTTAAATGAATTATATATTATTATTTCTAAGTATTGTACTTGTTAATAACGTTATAACATCACAATTCTTAGGTATATGTCCATTCTTAGGTGTTTCTAAGAAAGTTGATACAGCAGTTGGAATGGGGGTTGCAGTTACTTTTGTTTTAGCATTAGCCTCTGTAATTACATTCTTTATACAAAAATTACTAGATTTAACATCAACTGGATATCTGCAAACAATTGCTTTTATTTTAGTAATTGCTTCCATAGTTCAGTTTGTTGAAATGGTTATAAAAAAGATGAGTCCATCTTTATATCAAGCACTTGGAGTTTATTTACCACTTATAACAACAAACTGTGCTGTACTTGGTATAGCATTAGTTAATATACAAAAAGGGTATAATATAATAGAAACATTAATTAATGGTGCAGGTGCAGGTGTTGGTTTTACACTTGCAATAGTATTGTTTGCAGGAATTAGGGAAAGATTAGAATTAGCAGATATACCAGAATCATTCCAAGGATTTCCAATAACGTTGATATCAGCAGCTTTAATGTCAATAGCTTTCTTAGGATTTACAGGATTAATACAATTATAAAGCAGGAGGTGATTTTGTGAGTATATTAAAAGCAATTTTACTTTTAGGTAGTTTAGGATTAGTTTTCGGAGCAATATTAGCCTATGCATCTAAAAAATTTGCAGTTGAAGTAGATGAAAAAGAAGAAAAAATACTTGAAGTACTTCCAGGAGCAAACTGCGGTGGTTGTGGATTCCCAGGATGTGGAGGATTAGCCGCTGCAATAGCTAAAGGAGATGCCCCAATTAATGGATGTCCAGTTGGTGGAGCGGTAGTTGCAGCCAAAGTTGGAGAAATAATGGGAGTAGAAGCAGGTAGTTCAGAAAAAATGGTAGCAGTAGTAAAATGTAGTGGTACTTGTGACAAAGCAAAAGACAAATATGAACATCAAGGATTAAAAGATTGTAGAGCAGCAGCAGCTTTAATAGGTGGTTCAAAAGCTTGTAGTGCAGGATGTTTAGGATTTGGAACATGTGTCTCTGTATGTAAGTTTGATGCTATTAAAATAGAAAATGGTGTAGCAGTAGTAGATGAAGAAAAATGTGTAAATTGTGGTAAATGTAAAGAAGCATGTCCAAAGGCTTTAATAGTAGAAAAACCAGCTAGTAAAGAAGTGTTTGTAAAATGTAATAGCCATGAATTTGGTAAAGCTGTAAAAGTAAAATGTTCAGCAGGATGTATTGGATGTGGAGCTTGTGCTAAAGCTTGCCCAGTTGATGCTATAACAATGGATAACAAGCTTGCAGTAATAGACCAAGAAAAATGTATAGGATGTAAAGTTTGTGTGGCAAAATGTCCGACAAAAGTTATATCAGGAGATATAAGTGACAGAAGAAAAGTTACTATAGACGAAGAAAAATGTATAGGATGTACTGCTTGTGCGAGAGCATGTAAATTTGGTGCAATAGAAGGTGAAAAGAAACAACCACACAAAGTTGACCAAGATAAATGTAAAGGGTGCCATTTATGTTTACCAAAATGTAAAAAGGGTGCTATGAGTTTAGTTGATGAAGAGATTAAAGTAACTAACCAATAACACATGTTATAAAATAAATGTAAAAATATTTTAAATATGGTTAAAATAAAGGTATGGAAATAATCCATACCTTTATTTTTTTTGTTAAAAATCAAACCATATAAGCTTTCTAATTATTTAGAAGAAAAAATTATAAATATAACAATTATGTAATCAAAAGACTCGACATTAACATTGAAATTTTTACAATATAATGATAAACTTAATTAGTACAAAATAATAGTACAAGGTGAGGTGAGAGAATGGATATAATCTTAGCATCGAAATCACCTAGAAGAAGAGAAATCTTAGAAAATACTAAGGTGAGATTTTCCGTAAAAGAAAGTCAAGTTGATGAAATTATTAAAGCAAATGAATCACCAAAAGAAACAGTAATGAGGCTTGCATATGAAAAAGCATTAGATGTGGCAAATAACAATGAAGAATCGTTAGTAATTGGTGCAGATACAATTGTTGTGATAAACAACCGAATTTTAGGAAAACCTAAAAATGAAGAAGAAGCATACGACATGATTAAGTTATTGTCAGGGAAAACTCATTATGTAATTACTGGTTTCGCTTTGATAAATTTAAGTTTGAACAAAAAAGTTATTGATTGTGAGGTTAGTCAAGTAACTTTTAAAGAATTATCCGAAGAATGTATAAAAGATTATTTGAATACAAAAGAGTCTTTAGATAAAGCTGGAGCTTATGGAATACAAGGGTATGGAGGATTATTAGTTAATAATATTCAAGGCGACTATTTTAATATAGTAGGTCTTCCTATATCAAAAATAAGTGACTGCTTGAAGGATCACTTTAAAATAAATCTTTTTTACGGAGGTTGATTCAACTGAAAAAGTCTTCTAATTCATTAATGACAATTAGAGATATGACATTAGAAGAAAGACCAAGAGAAAAAATGATTCTAAATGGCGCAAATAGTTTATCTGATGCAGAGTTATTAGCCATACTTATAAGAACTGGGACTAAAGAATCAAATGCAATTCAACTAGGCCAAGCTATTATAGACAAAGCTGATAATATCAGATACTTACAAGACTTAACTTTTGAAGAGCTAAAAAGCATTCATGGTATAGGACAAACTAAAGCACTTCAAATTAAGGCAGCCCTAGAATTAGCTAGTAGGATAGCATCATATAAGCCTGCAAAATATAAAGTCAAAAACCCTTGGGACATATATAAATACTATATGGAGAGTTTAAGATATCAATATAAAGAAATTTTTAAGGTAGTTCTTTTAAATACTAAAAATGAAATAATAACTGATGTGGACATTTCTGTGGGAACTCTAAATTCATCCCTTGTTCATCCTAGAGAAGTTTTTAGAGAGGCAATAAGAAGAAGTAGTAATAAGATTATTTTATTACATAACCATCCATCTGGAAACTGTGAGCCTTCAAAAGAAGACAAAAACGTAACAAGCAGGCTGAGAGATTGTGGGGAAATTGTGGGCATAGAAGTTATAGATCATATCATAATAGGGGACGGAGTTTATTTCAGTTTTAAAGAGAATATGTTGATTTAATAAGAATAAAAGTAAGGAAGGTGCATGAAAATGGCAAAGGAAAAGAAGGAAAAAAAAGGTTATAAATCTTTGTTTGGATTTGGAAAAATGACTAAGGATATGGGTATCGATTTAGGTACTGCAAATACATTAGTTTATATAAAAGGACAAGGAATAGTAGTAAGAGAACCATCAGTTGTTGCTATAAGAGATGATAGCAAGCAAGTTTTAGCAGTTGGTGAAGAAGCAAAAAGAATGATAGGTAGAACACCAGGAAACATAGTAGCTATAAGACCAATGAAAGATGGAGTTATAGCTGATTTTGATGTTACTCAATCAATGTTAAGTTACTTCATACAAAAGGCTGCAGCTAAAAAGGGTGTAGTGTCTCCAAGAATAGCTATATGTGTGCCTTTTGGTGTAACAGAAGTTGAAAAAAGAGCAATAGAAGAAGCTGCAAGACAAGCTGGAGCGAAAGATGCATTCTTAATAGAAGAACCAATGGCAGCTGCAATAGGAGCTGGACTTAGAATAGAAGAACCAGAAGGAAATATGGTAGTAGATATCGGTGGTGGTACTTCTGAAATAGCTATAATATCACTAGGTGGTATAGTTACAGCTAAATCAATAAGACTTGGTGGAGATGAATTAGACGAAGCTATAGTTAGTTATGTAAAAAAAGAATACAGCTTAATGATAGGTGAGAGAACTGCAGAGAATGTAAAAATTACAATAGGTTCAGCTTACAAAGAAGGCGAAGAAGTTGAAATGGAAATAAGAGGTAGAGACTTAATAACAGGTCTTCCAAAAACTATGCAAATATCTTCATCAGAAGTAAGAGATGCATTAAGAGAACCTGTTAATTCTATAGTAGATGGAATAAAATCTACACTAGAAAAAACTCCACCAGAATTAGCTTCAGACATTATGGAAAATGGAATAATGTTAACTGGAGGAGGAGCTTTACTTAAAGGGCTTGATAAATTAGTTAAAGAAGAAACTGGAATGCCGGTTAAAATAGCAGAAAATCCACTAGACTGTGTTGCTATAGGTACAGGTAAATCAGTAGAAGATGCAGAAATATTTGAAAAAGTACTAATGATGAACAATAAAAAGTAATGAAGTAGGTGCTGACCTTGAAGTTTGAAAAGAATAATAAAAACAAGAAAAAGGTTAATTTTAAAGTGATAGCAACAGGTGTAGTTGCTATCACTTTAATTGGAATTGTAGCTATGTCTATTGGAAGAACCGGTGGGAGTAACCCTGCAGGTTCAAATGTTGGAATGACTACAATATCTACCATAGGAAGTACTATTAATAGTGGATTTACCTTTGTAAAAAGTGGATTTGAAAATATAATTAATTTTCAAAAAAATGCCAAAAAGGCTGAAAGTTTAGAAAAAGAAAATAACAAATTACAACAAGATGTAATTGATTTACAAAGCAAATTAGATGATGTTCAATCTCTACAAAGTTTAAAAACTGCACTAAACTTTGTAGATGAAAAGTATGTAGCTAAAACTTTATCTGCCAAAGTAGTTAGTAAGAACGATGGAAATTGGTATACAAGTTTTGTTGTATCTGCTGGTAGTAAAGATGGGGTGAAAAAAGACAGTTTAGTTATGAATGGTAATGGTTTAGTAGGTATAGTATATGAAGTATCTGAAAACTATTGTAAGGTTATTTCTTTACTAGACACAAAATCATCAGTAAGTTTTAAGTTAGCAAAGAACTCTGAATTTAAGGGTATTATTACGTATGGTGAAAGTGTAGACGAGAAAACAGACTATAGAGACAATGGGTTACTACAAGGATATATGTTTGATTCTAATTATGATGTATTACCAGGTGATGTAGTTACAACATCAGGCCTTGGACTGTTTCCAGAGGGAATTGTCATAGGTAAAGTAGAAAAAGTAATTGAAAATAAAAATAACTCATTAAAATATGTAATAGTAAAACCAAATGTTGATTTCAAAAATATAGACGATGTAGTAATCGTTGAGCCAAGAAATATAAATTAGAGGGGGGTATCTAAAATGAAAAAGATTTACCTTTCTCTTTTGGGAATAGCTATACTGATATTAGAAAATAGTATAACAAATTATATAAGTATATTTGGAGTAACAATAGATTTTCTTTTGATTTTCCTAACAATTATATCTTTGTATCTAGATGAGCTTGAGATAGGTATAATAGGAGCTATATTAGGTTTATTGAAAGATATAACTGTTGGTGGCATATTTGGATTAAATGGTTTAGTTTATTTTTTGATATGTTATACCATTAGTTACTCAAGAAAAAAAATATACAAAGAAAGTAAAGTTACTATATTTACGCTGATTTTAGCAACAACTATATTTAGCTCTGTGCTTAATATATTAGCATCTATTGTTGTATATAATAGTTTCACTCTTACTAGATTAATAATAAGAGGTATAGTAATATTACCAATTTTAAATAGTATAATAGCCTTAATCTTATATAAGGCTTTTGATAAGTCAATATTAAAACTTAAAGAAGATTAGTTGGTGATTTAATGGATGAAAAGAAAATTAATGAAAGATGTAGGATAATAAAAAATGTATTTCTTTTTGCCTTTGCAGCTATAATAATCAAAATTTTATATATGAATATAATTAAATATGATTATTATACAGATTTAGCCGATAATAAAACATATAAAGAAATTACTGTAAAAGCGGCTAGAGGGGAAATAAGAGATAGATATGGAAGAATATTAGCAGGAAATGAAAATCAGTTTACTGTTCAAGTATCAATAAATGAATTAACAAAAAATGATACAAAGGAAGATAAGTCAGAAGGAAACAATATTTCTTTAAAACTTATCAATTTATTAGAAAAAAATAAAGAAAAGTATACAGATGAGTTTCCAATAATAATAGAAGATGGGAAATATTATTATACTTATGATGAAAATATAAGACAATATAAGGAAGAAAATAATATTCCACAGGATTTAAATGCGAAGGAAACATTTTATTATTTAGTAGATCAATTAATAGCAGATGGAAAGTTAGCAGAAGAAAATAGAAACTTAAAGCCGGCAGATCTACAGAAAAAAGTGAATGAAGCAGGATATTATCCTCCAATACTTGTATCTACTTGGACATTTACAGAAGATAGAGAGAAGAATGACTGGCTTGAAGGATACAAAGTAGACAAATGGATGAAAGAAAAGAAAATAGACTCTAGTAAACCTGATGCAGAGGTAGCATTTAAAGCAGTTAGAGATTACTACTTAATAGATTCAAGTTTAAGTGATTCAGAGGCTAGAAAAATACTTATAGTTAGAGATCTTATAAAATCTCAGGGATATACAAAATATAAACCAGTAACAATAGCAAAAAATATAAGTGAAAATACAATAGCAACAATTGAAGAGATGGCCATTGAGCTTCCTGGAATATCTGTGTCTAATGAGCCAGTTAGGACATATCCTAACGGGAATTTGGCGTCACATGTTCTTGGATATTTAGGGAAAATACCTTCAACTCAAGAAAAACAATATCTAGAGAATAAGGAAGAAAAATATTCCAAAGATGACATAGTAGGCCTTGCTGGAGTGGAAAAAACTCAAGAAAGCAAATTACATGGGACAGATGGATATAAAAAAGTTAAAGTTGATGCTGTTGGAAACATAACAGAAAATCTAGAGGTAACTGAGCCTATTTCAGGAGATACAGTATATCTTACTCTTGATAGAGATTTACAAGAAGTAACAGAAAAAGCTTTAGAAAAGACACTTAAGGCATTACGTGATGGTGGAGTTTATGAAAGTGATTATGGAGATGTAAGTGTTGCAGGAGGCAATCCAAATGCAAAATCTGGTGCTGTTATAGTTACAGATGTAAAAACTGGTGAGGTTTTAGCTTCAGCGTCTTATCCATCATATGATCCGAATTTATTTGTATCTGGAATATCTTCAAAGGATTATAATAGCTTACAGCCTAAAAACGCAAATGACTTGCTTGCACCAGCACCACTGTTAAACTTAGTTACTCAAGGTGTGTTCCAACCTGGTTCAACATTTAAAATGATTACAGGTATGGCAGCGCTAGAGAATGGATTAAATCCAGAATATAGCATAAACGACCCAGGTGTTATTTGGATGGGAAAAGGACCATCAAAAAAATCTTATGGTGATGCCATATGGAATAAAAGTAGAGCCAATCATGGGATTGTAAATCTTTATAAAGCTATACAAGAATCTTGTAATATTTATTTCTATACTATAGGTACAGGAGAAAATAGAATTGGTGGAGCTGACCCTAATGCAAAAATAGGTCCAGAACAAGTTATGGAATATGCTAAACTATTTGGTTTAGATGATTACACTGGATTATATGAAGACTTAGGCAGTGAAAGTAAGGGTACAGTACCTAGTGAGGAAGCTAAAATTGAATCTACAAAATCTATGTTGAAAACATATTTAAATAAAGTTATGAAAAATAGTTTTACTGACATAACTAAGGATAAAAATCCTGAAGAGTTTGCTGCAAGAATTCAGCAAATAGCAAACTGGTGTGAAGAAAAAACTACACCAGAAAAGGCTGAAGTTTTAAAAAGATTAGCAGAACTTAAGGTAAAAGAAGATGATTTAGAACCTTTAGCTGATCAAATAGTATATACGTACTTGAGATTCTCTAAATGGACTGTATCAGATGCATTTAACTTGGCTATTGGCCAGGGTGAAAATGCTTATACACCAGCTCAAGTAGTTAGATATATTTCAGCCATAGCAAATGGAGGAACTTTAAATCAACTATACGTTGTTCAAAAGTCCATATCACCTGACTATAGTAAAGTAGATATAAAAGAGCCTGAATCTGAAAAAATAGATTTTAAAGATGATGATAACCTAAAAGATTTAATTATAGGTATGAAAAAAGTTGTTACTGAAGGTACAGCAAAGAAAGTATTAGGAAATCTTGGTGTGCCTATAGCAGCTAAGACTGGTACAGCACAAAAGAGTACAAAAATACCAACAGATAATGAGTATGAATACTTAATGAGTCATTTATCATCATACAATGTAAATAAAGATGAAGTGTTAGATGTATATCATAAATTAAGAGCAGAAAGAGAAGCAGAGTTAACTAAGGCTAGAATTGCTGAAATTAAAGAACAAATAGGAAGTAAAGATATTGATGATGAAACTAAGGAAGCACTAGAAAAAGAATTAAAAGAAGGTGTTTCTGAGAAATTACCTGAAGATAATGATAGAATAAATGCAGCTTATTTAAGAAGGGCAATAAAAGAGCTTAATCACAAAATCACAGATGAGGATATAGATGCATTTAAAGAAACGTATGGAGACTTTGGTTGGGCAGTATCTTACGCTCCAGCAGATGATCCAGAAATAGCAATATGTGTTGTAATACCGCAAGGTAACTCAGGGACTTATGCAACATTGCCTATGAAGGATATTATAGGACACTACATGGGTCTAAGAGGTAAATCTTCTAATGATACAAATAATACAACAGACAGCAAAGACAAAGAAGACAACAATAATTCAGAAGAAGATAACATAAATTTTTCGACACAATTGAAAAAATAAAAGGTGATTAAGATATTTATGAAGAATATATAAATAAACTAATATCACTCTGGAGGTTGTTATGTCTTTTAGTGAATATTCCACAGAAGAGCTTATAGAGTTTAAAGGAAATAAAAAAGGGCTTATTATTAATATTAAAAAAGTAGCACCCTTTGAACATGTAGAAAAAAGTATAATAGATAGATTGGAAGAAAATATTGGATTTTTTAATGGGGCAAAAATTTATCAGATTAATTGTGACTATCTAAATGATATTCACATGATGATGATTAAAGAATCTATTACATCTAAATTTGACATAGAGTTTGTAGAAGAAGAAAAAGAAACTTATATTAACGCTTTCGAAACAAAGTATGTGGATGCTATGAGATCTGGGGAAAATGTAGTCTTTGATGGAGATGTTGTAGTAATGAGTGATATGAACCCTGGTTCACAAGTTAGTTCCACTAGAAATGTTGTTATTATGGGTAATATGTATTCTGGAGCTAAAGTAGTTGCTAATGGGAATATTGTAGTAATGGGTGAAGTGCGAGGGTTTGTTCATGCAGGAGCCAAAGGGAATAATTCGGCTTATGTTATAGCAAATAATTTAAATCCTAAAATACTGCAAATAGCAGATAATATTGCAGAGGCGCCAGAGGATGATTATGAAGAATCTGAAGATGATAAAAAAATTATTCCTGGGATAGCCTTTGTGAGTAAAGACAGGATTGTTATTGAAAGCTTTTTACCTAAAACTTTAAAAAACAAGGAAATATATAGGGGGTAGTATAATGAGCGAAGTCATAGTTATAACTTCAGGCAAAGGTGGAGTTGGAAAAACAACAACGGTAGCTAACTTAGGTACAGCACTTAGTTTAGAAAATAAAAGAACTGTTGTAGTAGACGCAGATATAGGACTTAGAAATTTAGATGTGGTTATGGGTCTAGAAAACAGAATAGTATATGACATGGTAGATGTAGTTGAGGGAACGTGCAAGTTAAAGCAAGCATTGATAAAAGATAAAAGATTCGAAAATCTATACTTATTACCAGCAGCACAAACAAGAGATAAAAATGCAGTATCTGTAGAACAAATGTCTGAGCTTTGTGAAAAATTAAAAGAAAGTTTTGATTATATAATAATAGATTGTCCTGCAGGAATAGAACAAGGATTCAGAAATGCCATAGCAGGAGCAAATAGAGCTATTGTTGTTACAAATCCTGAAGTTTCTGCTGTTAGGGATGCAGACAGAATAATTGGGTTATTAGAAGCTAATGAAATCAGTGACATTAGGCTGATAATTAACAGAATAAGACAAGATATGGTTAAACGTGGGGATATGATGGACAAGCAAGATATAGTTGAAATATTGGCTATAGACTTAATTGGTATAGTACCTGACGATGAAAGTATAATTATATCAACAAACAAAGGGGAACCAGCAATACTTGATACTAAATCGAATGCAGGTAAAGCATATAGAAACGTTGCACAAAGAATATTAGGTAATAATGTTCCTATTATGGAAATGGAACAAGAAACTAACTTCTTTGGAAAAATCAAAAAAATGTTTGGCGTAGCTAAATAGAATAGGGGGATATTCATGTTTGATCTTTTTAAGGCTTTTTCAAGCGAAAATAAGACTAGCAAAAATGTAGCAAAAGAAAGGTTAAAATTAGTTCTTGTACATGACAGGGTAGATTGTTCTCCACAACTTTTAAATATGATTAAAGATGACATATTAAAAGTTATATCTAACTACGCTGATATAGAAGAAGATGGTTTAGAGATAAAAATGTCTAAAACTAGAAGTGATAATGGAGACAGAGCAGTATCTGCCTTAGTTGCAAATATACCACTTAAGAATTTAAAAGACAAAAAAATATAAATTAGTCTTAATAAAGGGGGGATATACATAAGGTATATTCCCTATTTAGTTCATGACATTTTAATATGAATTTCTATACCAGAAAGACGGTGATGAATTGGTTAAGTATAAAAATAGTTTAAAGTTATTGAAACAGTTAGATTGGAAGTTAATAGCCACACTTTTAGTAATTTTTACTTTTGGTATTGTTATTCTAAGCAGTGCTACTCATGCAAATCAAACTGGAAATTATTCTAGACTAATAAAACAAACGGTAGCTTTTGTTTTAGGTTTAGGGGTAATTTTGTTCATACTGATTTTTGATTACAATTTTTTAGGGCAATATTACAAGGAGTTGTATGTTGTAAGTGTTGTATTATTAGCAATTGTTCTAATACCTGGAGTAGGAGCTATTAGAGGAGGAGCTAGATCCACATTATCCTTTGGTCCACTTGATTTACAAACAGCGGAAGTGGTTAAATTTACCTTTATATTAAGTTATGCAAAGATAGTAGAGATCAAAAAGGGAAAAATGGACAATGTAAAAGATATTGTAAGATTATTAATGTATGCAGCACCTATAATTGGTTTATTAATTGCACAACCAGACTTAGGTACAGCTATAGTATTTTGTTGCATAATTGCAGGAATAATATTTACAGCGGGAATTGACTACAAAATATTAAGAAAAGCAATGATAGTTGGAGTTGTAGCTCTGCCTATTGTTTATCTATGTATAGATCCATATCAACAAGACAGAATAACGGGATTTTTGCATCCAGAAGACACTAGCATACAAGGAAACTATCAAGTTATGCAGTCTAATATAGCTATAGGTTCAGGTGGATTTACTGGAAAGGGTCTTTTTAAAGGGACACAAAACCAAGAAGACTTCTTGCCTATACAAGATAGTGACTTTATATTTGCAGTTGTTGGAGAAGAATTAGGTGTAATAGGAATGGTAGTCTTAATAAGCCTATATGCTTATTTCTTATATAGAATGTTAAGAATTTCAGTTGAATCCAAGGATGAATACGGAGCATTGATAGCAGTTGGTGTAGCTTCCATGTTTGCATACCAAATTATCCAAAATATAGGTATGACTGTATCTTTAATACCAGTAACAGGTGTAACACTTCCATTCATAAGTTATGGAGGAAGTTCTGTTTTAACATCTATGGCAAGTTTAGGTTTAATATTAAATGTTTGTATGAGAAGAAAGAAAATAAACTTCTAGAGAAAGTAGGGGTGCAAGGGAAATATGAAAATGAATATAGCATTAGTAGCACACGATGAGATGAAAAATACTATGGTAGGTTTTTGTATTGCCTATGAGAACATATTAAAAAAATATGGTATTTATGCAACAGGAACTACAGGTAAAAGAATAATGGATGAAACGAACTTAAAAATAAATAGGTTAGCATCTGGACCTTTTGGAGGAGATCAACAAATTGGTTCACTAATTGTTAATCAAGATATTGATTTGGTTATATTTTTGAGAGATCCACTAACTTCTCAGGCTCATGAACCAGATATACAAGCATTGATTAGGCTTTGTGATGTATATTATGTGCCGGTGGCAACAAACTTAGCTAGTGCAGAAATTTTTATTAAAGCATTGGATAGGGGAGAGTTCTCTTTTAGAGAAGTAAGAAAAACTACAAGTCAAAGAGTTTAAAATAAAAGGTTAATGTGAAGAATTGATTTTCAGCACATTAACCTTTTTAATTTTTTTATTTAATATAACTAGCAAATTCTACACCGTAATCTAAACATTCTTTGAATGTATCATCACATGGGAAGAATTTCTTTTTAAGAGCTGGTTGAGGAACCTTAAATGACATAGCTTTGAATATATTCTCTGCCATAGAGATACCTTCACCACTCCAGCCATAAGAACCAAATACACCTGCAATTGTTCCTTTGTTAGCCATTGGGTCTATTGCTGAGAATAAATCCCACATAGGTTTAACCATTGTTCTATTAATTGTTGGAGAACCAACTAAAACTACTTTTGCATTTAATACAGCAGTATGAATTTCTTCTAAAGATAATTTTTCTAAGTCAAATAATTTAACCTTAACACCTTGAGATAGAGCACCTTCCTGTATTTTTTTGGCCATTTCAAAAGTATTAGCATAAGCTGATAAGTAGAATATAGCCATTTCGCCTTGGTTAGTTTCTTCTAAAGCTTCTTTTGACCATTCTACATATCTAGTAACTTGCTCCATTGGTTTTTCAGAAAGAATAGGACCATGAGAAGTTAATATTGTGTCAAAGTCTAATCCTAATTCAACAACTTTGTTTACAGCGTCTAAAACATATTTTGCATAAGGTCTAACTATGCAATCATAATATAATTTTGCTGAATCTAAATATCCTTCACCATGTATAGCTTTTGCATCATAATGAGAATAGTGGCATCCAAAAGCATCACAAGTTAATAAAATTTTGTCTTCAGGAACATAAGTAAACATTGTATCTGCCCAATGTAAGAAAGGAGCTTGAATAAATTCAAGATTTCTTTTACCTATGTTTAATTTGTCACCAGTTTTAATAGTAGTACAATTAAATGGTCTATTAACTTGGTCGCTTAAGTATAATTTAGCTGCATTAGTACATACAACTTCTATGTTAGGATTTATATCCAATATATACTTTAAACAACCAGAGTGGTCTGGCTCAGTGTGGTGAACAACCACACAATCAATATCTTTAATATCTACTACTTCTTGTAAATTACTTAAAAATTCATCTTTAAAACAATCTTTTACAGTATCAAATAAAACAACTTTTTCATCTTTTATTAAGTAAGAATTATAAGTTGTTCCATATTTTGTTTCCATTATAATATCAAATATTTCTAAATCCTTATCTACTACGCCAGTGTAAAATATATCTGGCTTAATTTCAAAAACATTGCTCATTGCAAACCTCCTAAATATAAAAAATCATAGCACAAATTGTATATACCCAATCTGATTCAAAATAAAACTAAAAATATGATTAAGATTATTATCTTAGTTATTTGTTATTTTTACTCAATAAATAAGAAAAAACTAAAATAGTATAAATAATCTTACTAAATAAATTATATTATTATAAAGAACATTTTACAAATTAATATTTATAATAGATAAAGTTGTTGAAAAACAAGTATAATGAATAATAATAACGCGATAATATAAGTAATGAGTTAATATTTGGATTTTTTAAAGTAAAAATTTTTGATACCGAATATTTTATAGTGTATAATAAAATTTATGTTAATTACAATTAGTTTATCGGAGGTTTCAATATTAGATGGATAAAGCAGAATTTAGAAAAATTTTAAAAAAAGTAGAAAAACCAGCTAGATATTTAGGAAATGAAATAAATTCTATACATAAAGATACTAGCAAAGAAGGTTTAATAAGATACGCACAGTGTTTCCCAGACTTATACGAAGTAGGAATGAGTCACTTAGGAAGTCAAATCTTATATAGAGTATTAAATAGCGATGAAAATGTTTATTGTGAAAGAGTTTATTCTCCAGCAGTAGATATGGAAGAAATATTAAGAGAAAAGAATATACCTCTATTTGCAATAGAATCAAGAGAACCTATAACAAATTTTGACTTTGTTACATTCACCCTTCAATATGAACTTTCTTATACAAATATATTAAACATATTAGACTTAGCTAATATAGAGATATTTGCCAAAGATAGAAAGTTAGATGATCCATTCATAATGGTTGGAGGACCTTGTGCTTACAACTCAGAGCCTTTAGCAGACTTTGTGGACATAGTAATACTTGGAGAAGGCGAAGAGGTTAATTTAGAAGTACTAAATGAGTACAAAGAGTGGAAGAAAAACAAAACAACTAGAGAAGACTTCTTAATGAGAGCATCTAAAATAGAAGGTGTTTACATACCAAGTTTCTATGATGTTACATATAATGAAGATAAAACAGTAAAAGAAACAGTACCAAATAGAGAAGGAGTCCCTACTAATCCAAGAAAAAGAATAATAAAAAACATGGATGAAGTTCCATATCCAGAAGCTTTAATAGTTCCATATATAGAAACTGTTCACGAAAGAGTAGTTTTAGAGCTATTTAGAGGATGTACAAGAGGATGTAGATTCTGTCAAGCTGGTATGATTTATAGACCGATAAGAGAAAAAAGTATAGATACGCTAAAAACATCTTTAGACAAACTAATAAAAAGTACAGGATATGATGAAATATCTCTATCTTCACTTTCAACTAGTGATTATTCTAAACTAAGTGAACTTACAGATGTTTTAATAGATGAATACGCAAGCAAAAACATAGGTATATCATTACCATCACTTAGACTAGATAACTTTACAATGGAAATTGCGGAAAAAATACAACAAGTTAGAAAATCAGGACTTACATTTGCACCAGAAGCAGGAACTCAAAGAATGAGAGATGTTATAAATAAAGGTGTAAGTGAAGAGGATTTAAAAAATGCTACTACAAAAGCTTTTGAAATGGGATGGCACAGTGTAAAACTTTACTTCATGATTGGTCTTCCAACAGAAAGATACGAAGATTTAGATGGAATAAAAGATTTAGCATACAATGTAATAGATACTTATAGAGAAGTACACGGCGGAAAATTATCTAGAAAGTTTGGAGTAACAGTAAGTACATCAACATTTGTACCAAAACCATTTACTCCATTCCAATGGCATCCACAAGATACAGGAGATGTAGTTAGAGAAAAACAACAATACTTAGTTAAAGCTCTAAAAAATAGAGATATAAGATATAACTATCATGATTCAAAAACTAGCTTAATGGAAGCTGTTGTATCTAGAGGAGATAGAAGAATAGGTAAAGTCATTTACGATGCATTTAAAGCTGGAGCTAAATTTGATGGATGGTCAGAATACTTTAACTTAGATATATGGACTGAGGCTATGGAAAAAAACGGACTGGACGTAAGCTGGTATGCTCATAGAGAAAGAAGTTACGATGAAGTATTTGCATGGGACCACATAGATGTAGGTGTATCCAAAAAATTCTTGATGAGAGAAAATGACAAATCAAAAGAAGATGCAGTAACACCAGACTGTAGACATAAATGTAATGGTTGTGGAATAAATATAACGGACTTAGGAAGGGGGCTATGTTAATTATGAGTAAGTTAATTAGAGCTAAATACAAAAAAGAAAATGATATGATATTTATATCTCATCTTGACTTACAAAGACTTTTACAAAGGGCATTTAGAAGAGCAGAAATAAACTTATCTTATTCTCAAGGATTTAACCCTCACCCAAAGATGAGTTATGCTAATGCTTTAGCACTAGGAACAGAAAGTCAAGGAGAGTATGTAGATATAGAAATAGAAGATGATATATCGGTTGAAGACTTTTTACAAAGAATAAATGAAGAATTACCAATAGGTGTGGAGTTTATAAAAGCAGAAGAAATAACTCCACAAACTCCAGCTCTTGCACAAGAAATAGTTTATGGAGAATATTTATTTAATATAGATTTAGAAACTCCTTTAAGCAAAGAGCTTGTAAAAACTAGAGTACTTGAGTTTATAACAAGTAAATCAATAATGATAAGTAAGAAAAATAAAAAAGGTAAAATAGTGGAAGTTGATATAAGACCAATGATTAAAACTTTTGACTTAGTTGCGTTAGATGATAGTAGAGCTACTTTTGAAGCTATTATAGCTACAGGATCTAAAGCTAACTTAAATACTAATATATTTGTACCAATCTTACTTGAAATATTAGGTATACAGATGGATCCAAAAGAAGTTGAAATAATAAGAAGAGACCTTTATAAGATAGTAGATGGAGAATTAGTAACTCCATTATAGTGAGGATAATAATGAAAAAAATAATAATTGAAACTTTAGTATCATCAGAGAAAACTGCCATAGTTGAAGATGATAAACTTGTAGAATTATTAATTGATGAAAATGAAAATAATAAATTAGTATCTAACATATATAGAGGAATAGTCAAAAATGTAAAAGCAGGCCTAGAGGCCTGCTTTGTAGATATAGGCATGGAAAAGCTAGCTTACCTTCCTCTTAAGAAGGATTCAGACATAAAATCTGGAATGGATATTATGGTTCAAATTAATAAAGACGCAGTAGGTACAAAAGGTCCTAAATTAAACTTAGAAGTTAGTTTATCAGGTCGTTACTTAGTTTATATACCAAGTAATGATAGAATAACCATATCTAATAGATTGCAAGATGAACAAGAAAGATTTAGACTTAAAAAAATTATAAAAAAACTTGTTGGAAAAGACTGTGGAATTATAATTAGGACAGAAGCTAATGGATGTAGTGAAGAAGAATTAGAAAAAGATTTTTCTGACTTAAAGGAAAAGTATGATTTAATTTGCAAAGAATTTAAGTTAGGCATAGGGCCTAAGCTTTTATATAAAGAGCTAGATGCATCTACAAAATACATAAAAGACAATGTAAATGACCACACTAGCGAAATAGTTGTAAATGATAATAATAAATATGAAGAAATAAAAAATATTTTAAAAAGTATTAATAAAGATTATATAAACAAACTAAAGATAATTGATAATGTAGATATTTTTGATTTATATAAAGTTCAAGGTCAAGTAGATAAAGCTCTGAATAAAAAAGTATGGCTAAAAAGCGGTGGTTATCTAATTATAGAAAAAACAGAAGCTTTAACTGTTATAGATGTTAACACAGGAAAATTCACTGGAAATTCAAGCAGAGAAGATACAGTATATAAGACTAATGAAGAAGCATGTATAGAAATTGCAAGGCAGTTAAAACTTAGAGATATAGGCGGAATAATCATAGTTGATTTTATAGATATGATTAAAAAGAAAAATAAGGAAAATTTACTAAAAATCTTAAATCATGAGATGCAAAAAGATAAAAGAAAATCTGAAGTATTAGGACTTACAAGACTAGGACTAGTAGAAGTTGCGAGAAGAAGAGAAAAAAAATCAATAAATGAATATTATTTAGAAGAATGTAGTACATGTAATGGAGATTCATCAACAAAATCAATAAACTGTATTATGGATGATTTGGAAAAAGAAATAAATAGAATAAAACATCACACATGCTATAATCATATTATTGTTGAATTTAACTCCACAGCACTTAGTAAAATTAAAGTTAATTACATGGGCCTAATTAATAAAATAAGTAAAAAATATGAAATGAACATTTTGTTAGAAGAAAATAAAGATATATCCTATGAAAAATATAAAATTATTTTTGTAAGCTAGTTGACATTTTGTTCAATAAGTAGTATTATTTATAACTGTAATGCCGCACAGAAAAGGTTCAAACTTTCCTTTGGAAATACCTTGATGGCGAGTTCTTAGACCGAGGAGGTGTATATTAATGTACGCTATAGTTAAAACAGGTGGAAAGCAATACAAAGTTGCTGAAGGTGATGTATTATTCGTTGAAAAGTTAGAAGCGCAAGCTGGTGAAGAAATAACTCTAAACGAAGTATTAGCTTGTACTAATGCAGAGGGAGAACTAGTTGTTGGAGCTCCAGTTGTAGAAGGTGCTTCTGTTACTGCTAAAGTAGTAGAGCAAGGAAAAGCTAAGAAAATAGTAGTTTACAAGTATAAAGCTAAAAAAGACTACAGAAGAAAACAAGGTCATCGTCAACCATACACTAAGATAGTTGTTGAAAAAATAAACGCTTAGTAGTAGGTTAGCAAAATGATAAAGATAAAATATCATTATACAGACGAATTTAGACGTAAAGGTTTTACAATAAAAGGACATGCTGATTTTGCTCCAATAGGACAAGATATTGTTTGCTCCGCTGTGACTTCTAATGCTATTGGTGTTATCAATTCGTTGGATACATTAGCAAAAGTAAAATTCGATTCTGTAATAGGCCAAGAAGGTTTTATTGAATGTCTAGTTCACGAAGAAAGTTTAAATGAAAAAACTGATTTATTACTAGAACATTTTGAGTTAACAATGAAATCAATCCAAAAGGATTATCGAAACAATATAAAAATCTTAAAAAAGTAGGGGGTGACTCCAAATGTTAAACATGAACTTACAATTATTAGCATCTAAAAAAGGGGTAGGATCATCTAAAAACGGTAGAGATTCTATAGCTAAAAGATTAGGTGTAAAAAGATATGACGGACAAATAGTTACTGCTGGTAGTATAATAGTAAGACAAAGAGGTACTAAAATACATCCAGGAACTAATGTAGGTAAAGGTGGAGATGACACTTTATTCGCATTAATAGACGGTACTGTTAAATTCGAAAGAAAAGACAAAAAAAGAAAAAAAGTAAGTATATATCCAGTACAAGTTGCTGAATAATAAAGGGAGAGGAGTGTATTTACACTCCTTTTCTTTTTAAATAATGAGAATTTGAATAAAATGCAAATTCCAATAGGAGGTGCCACTTTTGTTTATAGATAAGGCAAGGATATTTGTCAAAGCTGGAAATGGTGGAAACGGTGCAGTATCATTTAGAAGAGAAAAATATGTTCCTGCAGGTGGACCAGATGGTGGAGACGGAGGAAGAGGCGCTAGTGTTATATTCGAAGTTGATAACGACTTAAGAACACTAATGGACTTTAAATACCAAAGAAAATACGTAGCCACTCCAGGTGGAGATGGAAGTAAAAAAAGACAAGCTGGTAAAAATGGTGAAGATTTAGTGCTAAAGGTACCAGCTGGAACAATAGTCAGAGATGAAGCTACAAATAAAATAATAGCTGACTTAAAAAAAGAAGGAGATAAAGCTGTTGTTGCAAGAGGTGGTAGAGGCGGAAAAGGAAACCACAATTTTGCAAACGCAGTAAGACAAGCTCCAAACTTTGCAAAATCAGGAACTGATGGTGAAGAAAAATGGGTTATATTAGAGCTTAAAATGATAGCTGATGTAGGACTATTAGGATTTCCTAACGTAGGTAAATCTACATTCTTATCAGTTGTTACTGCAGCTAAACCAAAGATAGCAAACTATCACTTCACAACTTTAACACCAAATCTTGGTGTGGTACAAACAAAATTTGGCGATAGCTTTGTTTTAGCTGACATACCAGGACTTATAGAAGGTGCAGCTGAAGGCATTGGTCTTGGCCATGACTTCTTAAGACACGTTGAAAGAACTAAAGTATTAATACATATAGTTGATATTTCAGGACTAGAAGGTAGAAATGCTTTAGAAGACTTTGATAGTATAAACGGTGAACTTAAATTATACAATGAAAAACTAGCTACAAGACCTCAAGTTGTAGTAGCTAATAAAATAGATATACTTGAAGATGAATCAGTTTATGAAGAGTTTAAGACAACTTTAGAAGAAAGAGGATACAAAGTATTCAAAATGTCTGCAGCAACAAGAGAAGGTATAGATGATGTAATAACTTATGTTTCTCAAGTGTTGAAAGATGCTGAAGAAATAGAACTTGTATCTGAAGAAGAACTATATGTTCCTGAATTAGACTCTGAAGAAGAAGAAGCTTTACAAGTAGAAATAGAAAATGGAGTATATGTTGTTACAGGTAAGGCACTTAGAAGAATTATGTACTCTGTTAACTTTGAAGATATGGAATCTATTCAATTCTTCCAAAAATCTATGGAAAGTCAAGGTGTATTTGACAAACTTAGAGAAATGGGTATTGAAGATGGAGATACAGTTAAGATATACGAAATAGAATTTGAATTCTATGACTAAAATTTAATACAAAAGAGGTGACAATATGTTAAACGGAAGACAAAGGGCGTATTTAAGATCTTTAGCAAATACTCTTAAGCCTATAACTCAAATAGGAAAAGACGGTGTAACTGAAGGTTTTTTAGAACAATTAGATGTAATGCTAGATTCAAAAGAATTAGTTAAAGTAACTATATTAGAAACTGCTGGTATAGATACGAAAGAAGCAGCTAATGCTATATGTAAAGCATTAAGAGCGGAATTTGTTCAAGCTATAGGTTTCAAATTTACATTATACAGAAAAAATGTAGAAGAACCAAAAATATTATTCCCAGGTCAAAAAGCTTCAGTTAAAAAAGTAGCAGAAGAAGGTATGACTAAAAAAGGAAAACCAACTAAAAGATCTCAAAGAAGATAATGATATATAATTTACGATAAAATAAATGTCATAATTATATAAAAAGAAGCTATTATTAAGTGACTAAGCTAGTCATTTATAATGGCTTTTTTTTATTTCTAATTGATTGATTTGAGAAAGGTAAATTTTAATTTTTATATAAAGTATGTTATACTGTAAAATGATATTTGGATTTATAACTCATAAATAAATTAAAACATAAAATATGAAAGGAAATTAAAATATGAAAAAAATAGCTAAATTATTAATCTTAATAGTATGTTTAACAACAGTAAGCATATTTTTTATAGGTTGTAGTAAAAAGGATAATTATCCTGAAGAAATAAACTTTTTTAACTACGGTGAAAATATAGATGATGAAACAATAAAAGAATTTGAGAGAAAATATGATATAAGAGTTAATATTGAAACTTTTGATGATATGGAAGCTATGTATTCAAAGGTTAAAAGTGGTGCAGGGAAATATGATGTTATTTTAGTGTCAGATGCTTTAATGCCAAGAATGATAGACCAAAAGCTTATACAGCAAATAAATAAAGATAATATAACTAATATCTCTCAAATGGACAAAGAATACCTAGATTTAGAAATAGATCCAGGTAATAAATATTCAGTACCTTATATGTTTGGAACAGTAGGACTTATTTATAATAAAGATGTGGTGAAAGAAGAAGTAAAAAGTTGGGATATATTATGGAATGAAAAATATAAAGACAAAATATTTATGTTTGATACATATAGAGACACAATAGGTGTAGCATTAAAGAAATTAGGGTACTCTTTAAATTCAACTAATCCAAAGGAAATAAAAGAAGCAAAAGAATTACTATTAGAACAAAGAAAATTGGTTAAACCATTGTATGGTGTAGATAACGGAACAACAATGATTCCAGCAGGAGAGACAGATATAAACATGATATGGTCTGGGGAAGGATTAAACTTACAAGATGAATATCCTAATTTGGTTTATGTAGTGCCTGAAGAAGGAGCAAACTTCTGGATTGATAGTTTATGTATACCTAAAAATGCTAAAAATGTGGAAGGTGCTGAACAATTTATAAACTTTGTAAGTGATAAGAAAAGTGCTCTTAGAATAGCTGATGAAATAGGATACACAACTCCTAACAAAGAAGCAAGAGAAGAACAACCAGATAATGTGAAAAATAACCCAAATGCATATATGCCTACAGAAATAATGAACAGATGTGAAATTTACAAAGATTTCCCATTAGACGTTAAAAAAATGTATGATAAAGCATGGATTGCAATAAAATCAGATGAACAATAAAAATAGAGGTAGATAAGTCTACCTCTATTTTTGTGCAATTAAAAGTTTGATATATTAATCTTTTATAATAAAAATATATTAAAATACAATATTAAATTATTGAAAATCGATATGGTATCTGCTATTATTATGTTATAAAAAGGAGTGGTGATAGATGTTTAAAAATTCAATGAAAACAAAAGGGGTATTAAGTACTACATTGATAATATTATTTTTCGTATTAGGTTTAATTCTTATCATAGGGGTAATTTTAGGAACTCCTTATATTATTAATAATATTGGTGATAGAACTAAGATATTAAATGCTATAGGAGGATTTATTATAGGGATTACATACTTTATAATGGTAGCTCTTTTATCAGATATAGTAAGTAGTTCTAGAGTTAACATATTTGTGAAATCAAATGTATATAAGTTTAGGAAGATAGGATATTTACTACTTATAAATTTAGTTATACATTATGCTTTTGGTACCATTTATGGTGTAAGTGGTATGAGATTTGTAGATTTGGCTCCAGGAGTTTTTATAACGCCTGGAATGTGTGTGTATTTTATATCAGGGTTATTATGTTTTGTGATAGCAGATGCTTTTGATCAAGCTATAACAATAAAAGAGGAAAATGAATTTACTGTATAGGAGATTATTATGACTATTATAGTTAACTTAGACGTGATGATGGCAAAGAGGAAAATGTCTCTAAAAGATTTGGCTGAAAAAATAGAGATAACTAATGCCAATTTATCTATACTCAAAAATAACAGAGCTAAGGCTGTTAGGTTTACAACTCTAAACGAAATATGTAAAGTTTTAGATTGTCAGCCAGGAGATATACTTGAGTATATAGAAGACAAGGAAGAATAATTAGGGGGAAAATTTATGAGGTGGAGAATATTAATAATATCTCTATTAACATGTCTAATTACAGCTGGATGTTCAAAGACTAGTACTTTAACTTTAGAAGAAAAAGTGGCTGATTTTGAACAATTATATAATGAGGTTAAAGAGGGATATCCTTATTTAGAAGTTAATAAAAGGTTATACAAAGAGGATTGGCTAGAAAATAAAGAAGAATTTAAAAAGAGAATTGAAAAAACATCATCTGATGAAGATTTTGCTAATGAGTTAAATTCTATAATGAGAGAATTTCATAATGGCCACACAGAAGTGATTACGGATGCTTCATACTTTAATATGTTAAAAGATGTCTATGAACCTTTAAAATGGTATGATTTTTTTGATGATAAAGATTTAAGCCACTTATATAATGATAAAGAAAAAAGTAATGTATATGGAATGGGAAGTGGAAAAAACATAGAACTTAAAGACTTAGTTGAAGATAAAGTGGGATATATTTATATACCTCAAATGAATTCAGCAAGTGGAAGTATTGAGGGTGATATGAAAAAAATTGCTTCCTATATAAATGAAATAAAAGGTTATCAATCTCTTATTATTGATATAAGGGGAAATATGGGAGGGAATGACCAATACTGGATAGACTTAGTATCTAATATTTCTGGTATAAATTATAAATGTAGGGGATATCGTTTGTTTAGAAATTCTTCCAATGTTATACAAAGCTACACAAAAGCAAGAAATGCAAAACTTAATGATATTGATGAATTACCTATGCTAAGTAATGCACCCAAAGAAGCTACTGATATGTTTACCCATTTTGAATATAATGAAGAAATTGTAGAAGGAAAATCAAAATCACCTTTTAAAGGAAAAATATATTTATTAGTAGATAGTGATGTATTTTCTGGAGCTGAGTCTTTTGCTATATTTTGCAAAGAACAAAAATTTGCTACTATAATAGGATCTGAAACTGGTGGAGATGGATATGTGTATGATCCAGTGCTTTTTAAACTAAATAATAGTGGTCTTATAGTTAGAATGTCCTCTACAATGTATTTGACAGAAAGTGGTATATGTGACGAAGAGAAAAAAGTTACACCAGATATAGTAGTAAACAATACTATAAGGTATGGTATACAAAAAATAGACCCTTGTATAAATAAGGTCTTGGAACTTGAAAATATTAAATAAAAATAGTGCTCGTTATATTGAGCACTATTTTTAATCTTCGTAATTTAAGGATAAAGACAATCTATCTTCTCCAACTATAGTATTTGGGAAAATCCTTGTGGCATTTTCTAAATATTCATGAGGATCTTCTAAAGAAGGACTAAAATGAGTTAAAAGTAGTTGTTTAACTTTTCCTAAGGATGCTAGATTAGCAGCTTCTGTAAAAGTCATATGTTTATTTTTTACAGCTTTAGAGATATCCATATCATCTCCATACATGGCCTCGCAGACAAATAAATCACTATCATTAATAAAGTCAGGAATAGTAAGTAAAAATCGTGTATCAGTTACAAAGCTAACTTTAATACCTTTTCTTTCATCTCCAAAAACCATATCAGAAGTATACATTTTCCCGTCATAAAAAACAGAATCACATTTTTGCAGTCTGCTCCACAAATGTTTAGGAACATTATTTAATTTTGCCTTTTTTGCATTAAACTTGGGAGATCTTTTAAAATACAAGCTATAACCTAAGCATTCAGTGGAGTGATCCAGCTCTAGTGTAGATATTTCTAAGTCTTTAAAAGTAGGGTGATCTTCTAAGGTGAAACTTTTATCTGGGTTTTCTATTATTATTAATTTATAAGGCAAATATTCCACAATGACTTTTATAGCCTTCATAGTTTCTATAATTCCTTTAGGTCCAACAATAGTTAAGTCTTCTGTTTTACCGCTATTACCCATAGTAGACAAAAGACCAATAAGACCTATTATATGATCACCGTGGAGATGAGTTATTAAAATCAAATCTACATCTTTGAAACCACAATTTTTCATTCTCATAGATACTTGAGTACCTTCACCACAGTCTATTAAAATTTTTTTCCCTTTATAATTAATAAATAAAGAAGAAAGGTTTCTATTAGGCATGGGCACGTTACCGCCACATCCTAGCAAAACTAAATCTATCATATGAATTCTCCTTATGTATAATTTATTTTAAAATAACAATCACTAATTATAATTATAGTTTTAACAAAATATTTTATTAAATATCTTTTATTTAAAAAAGAGATTATTAAATAATCTCTTCTTTATCTATCTTCTTTGTATAATTGTTTAATATTGTAAATTGATAATAGTACACAAAGTATGGCTATAGCAGTTTTCATATTACCTCCTAAAGTATAATATATACTTACATCTTAATAATCATCATTGTAATCACTTTTAAAAATCTTATTTAATACGCTTTTAATTATATCATAATTAAAGCCCTTATAAGCAAGGTGATTTGCAACTTTAGCATAAGCTTTTTTAGGGTCTTCATTTTTTACTCGTGCATACCTTTTTTCAGCCAAATAAAGAGCATTTTCAAACTCTGCATCTACATCAATTTCAGATATAGCCTCATCGATGGCTGATTTCTCAATTCCTTTATTATAAAGATTTTGTTTTATTTTATTTTTACCATATTTATTTAGATTAACATTTGTAGTAACAATTTTAGAAGCTAATTCGTTATCGTTGATAAAATTGTACTTTTTTAAAAAATCAATAACTTCGTCTATAACGTCTTCTTCAAAATCACTTACTAATTTTTCTCTAATTTTCTTCTCAGATTGGTTAGCCTTTGATAAAATATTTAAAGCTTTGTTTTTGCCTTTTAAAAACATTTCATCTTTTAAAATTTGTCTAAGATGATCTTCTTCTATGTTGTCACCTTTTTTTAAGTTGAAAGTAAATACTAACTCTTTATAAATAGCCATGAAAAATTCTTCATCAACATAAATATTTACTCTGTCTTGGTTTTTCTTTTGAACCTCAATTTTTGTTATTACAGACATATTTTGTCTCCTTTGAATTAAATTTATTGCTTAAAGTTAAATAAATGTTAAAAATCACTTGTTATATAATTGAAATTATTATATATATTAATAGTGAACAAATTTTTGCAATTAAAGTATAAATATAGATAATTTAGTTAATAAAAATATATATTTATGATTATATACTAAAAAAAGGGTTTTTATATAATAAACTTAATTGTTATAGAAAAAAGGGAGTAAAAAGGAGAATAATAATGAGGATTGAAGATATAGTTATTGAATCTATATTGAAAAATAATGATAAGATGGCAAAATTTAGGGACAGTGCTCATAATTTAAGAATAGGAATATTAGGCGGAACATTTGACCCTATACATTATGCTCATCTAGCAACGGTGGAGTTTATAAGAGGCAAATATAATTTAGACAAAGTTATTTTCATACCTTCTGGTAATCCTCCTCATAAATTTTGGAATATAACTGATAAAAAAGATCGTTATGAAATGGTAGTACTGGCTACTGTAAAAAATGAAAATTTTGTAGTTTCTGATATGGAAATTAAGAAAGATGGAAAGACTTATACTATAGATACTTTGAGGGAGTTAAAAAAGACTTATCCAACTTGTGAACTATTTTTTATTACAGGAGCAGATGCCATATGTGATATAGAAGCATGGAAAGATGTTGCTGAAAATTTCAAATTAGCTACATTTGTGGCAGCAACAAGACCAGGTATAAGTCTGCTTAGAGCTCAAGATTATATAGAAAAATTAGAAAATAAATATAATGCAAAAATTATAAATGTATACGTACCTTCTTTAGATATATCATCCACATATATTAGAGATCAACTGAATTTAGGGAAGTCAGTTAGGTACCTAATACCTGAAAATGTGGAATCATATATAAAGGAAAAGGGTTTATACAATTTTGGAGTTGAGTAAATGGATATAAAACAAATAGAAAAAACACTAAAAGGGATGTTACCTGAAAGAAGATTAAAACATTCTTTAAATGTATCAAAATGTGCAGTAAAGCTAAGTGAAATATATAAGTGTGACAAAGAAAAAGCGGAGATTGCTGGACTTGTTCATGATTGTGCTAAATATTTTACAGATGAACAAATTGAAGATAGCATAAAAAGATTTAATGTAGAACTAGATCCTTTGGAAGTAAACAATATAGCCCTATCTCATAGCGTTATAGGTTCTTATGTAGCAGTAGATATATTTAGTATTAAGGATGAAGAAATTATAAATGCAATAAAATATCATACTACAGGAAAGGAAAATATGTCTCTTTTAGAAAAAATAATATATATGGCTGACTTAATAGAAGAAGATAGAAACTTTCCAAGAGTAGAAGAGTTGAGAGAACTAACCTATAGTGGTAAGTTAGAAGAAGCATTACTTTTATCCTTCAATAATACTATAAAATTTGTCATAGATAATAACCAGTTAATACACCCAAGAACTATAAAAGCTAGAAATTATATCTTAGAAGAGTTGATTATAGGTACTTTTAACTAGAATAATTATATTTATGGAAAATAGTATTGTCAGATTGTATAATAATAGGCGCAAATTTTTAAATTTGTATATATAATAGTAATAATACAAATATTTATGATATAATAACTAGGTAGCTTTAAAATTGAAAGGAGACGGAATATGACTAACATGACTGTTGAACAAATGACAAAGATTGTTTACGATGCAATTGATGATAAATTAGGTCAAGATATATCAATAATAAATATAGGGAAAGTATCTTCTCTATGTGATTATTTTGTTATAGCAACTGCTGGTTCTACAAGACAAGTTAAAGCAATAGCAGATAATGTACAAGATGCGTTAACAGAGCACGGAATAGAACCAAGATCAAAAGAGGGATATGAAACTCAAAATTGGATATTACTTGATTATGGTGATGTAATGGTTCACGTATTTGATGAAGAAAATAGAGGATTCTATAACTTAGAAAAACTATGGAAAGATGCTCCATACGTGGATGTTGACACTTTAGCATAAAGATGTTAATATTATAGAAAAATAAAGATTGAAATCAAATAAGTTAGAGTAGTAGAAAACTTTGTTTATTTCAGAGAGCTGATATTTGGTGTGAATCAGCATAAACTATTTTTGAACTTGCTAACATTGAATTATTTGGCCGTAGTTGGCATAAAAACTGTCTAAGAGAGTTTACTTTTGTAAACTAATTAGGGTGGTACCGCGAAAATATATCCTCGTCCCTAAACGTAAAGTTTAGGACGGGGATTTTTTTAATACTATTAAGAAATTTTAGAATTTCTTAATTTGGATAAAATAATACTTATGGAAATTATTACAGAGAATACTTAGGAGGTAAATCATGAGCGTTTACAATTTTAAAAAGATTGAAGACAAATGGCAAAAAACATGGACAGAGAATAATCAATATAAAACTGACACAACAGATTCTTCAAAACCAAATTATTATGCTTTAGAGATGTTCCCTTACCCATCAGGAAACATACATATGGGGCATGTTAGAAACTACTCTATAGGTGACGTAGTTGCTAGATTCAAGAAAATGGAAGGATACAATGTACTTCATCCAATGGGATGGGATTCATTTGGTTTACCAGCTGAAAATGCAGCTATAAAACATGGAGTACATCCACATAAATGGACTATGGCAAACATAGAAGATATGAAAGGCCAATTAAAATTATTAGGATTAAGTTATGACTGGGAAAGAGAAGTAGCTACTTCTACTCCAGAATATTATAGATTTACACAAGAAATATTCTTGAAATTCTTAGAGGCAGGTCTTGCTTATAAGAAAAAATCTTTTGTTAATTGGTGTCCATCTTGTGAGACAGTTCTTGCTAATGAGCAAGTTGTTGGAGGTCTTTGCGATAGATGTGATAGCGTAGTTGTTAAAAAAGATTTAGAACAATGGTATTTCAAAACTACTGCATTTGCTGAGGAATTACTAAATGACTTAGACACTTTAGATGGATGGCCAGAAAAAGTTAAAACAATGCAAAGAAACTGGATTGGAAAATCTAATGGTGCTGAATTAGTATTTGATATAGACGGAACTGACAAATCTATGACAGTATACACTACTAGACCAGATACTACGTATGGCGTTACTTTCATGGTTTTAGCTCCGGAAAGTGAACTTGTTCAAGAATTAGTTGTAGGAACTGAATATGAAGCCGACGTTAATGCTTTTATAGCAAAAATGCACACTAAGACAGAAATAGAAAGAACTGCTTCTGATGTAGAAAAAGAAGGTATGTTTATTGGTAAATATGTTATAAACCCAGTAAATAACAAGAAAATACCAGTTTGGATAGCAAACTATGTATTAGCTGACTATGGTACTGGTGCTATAATGGCAGTTCCAGCTCATGATGATAGAGATAAAGAGTTTGCTGAAAAATTTGGTTTAGATATAATACCTGTTATAGATGAAGACAATAAAATGATAAACTCAGAAGAATTCAATGGAATGAACGCTTCAGATGCATTTGAAGGTATAGTTGAAAAACTTGCTAAAGATAATAGAGGAGAGAAGACTACTAACTACAGACTTAGAGATTGGTTATTATCTAGACAAAGATACTGGGGATGCCCAATACCAGTTGTTTACTGTGATGACTGTGGAATAGTACCTGTAGATAAAAAAGATTTACCAGTATTACTTCCTACAGATGTTGAATTCACAGGAAAAGGAGAATCTCCACTTACTACTTCTCAAGCATTCAAAACAACTCCTTGTCCACACTGTGGAAAAGAAGCGAGAAGAGAAGTTGATACTATGGATACATTTGTTGATTCATCTTGGTACTTCTTAAGATATATAGATCCTAAAAATACTGAGGAACCATTCAGTAAAGAATTAGTAAACAAATGGATGCCAGTAGATCAATATATAGGTGGAGTAGAACATGCTATAATGCATTTACTTTACGCTAGATTCTTTGTTAAAGCATTCAAATCAATGGGAATGTTAGACTTTGATGAACCATTCAAAAACTTACTTACTCAAGGTATGGTTTTAATGGATGGAAGTAAAATGAGTAAATCTAAAGGTAATACTGTATCACCTATAGAAATAATCAACAAATATGGAGCAGATACAGCTAGATTATTTGTATTATTCGCAGCTCCACCAGAAAGAGACTTAGACTGGTCAGAACAAGGTGTTGAAGGATGCTTCAGATTCTTAAACAGAGTTTACAGATTAGTTGATGAATTGGCTGAAGTTGCTAAATCAAATGCAGAGGTTAAAGCTGTAACTAAAGAAGATAAAGCTATGAGACTTGTAATACATTCAACACTTAAAAAAGTTACTGCTGATTTAAGTGAAAAATTCGGATTTAATACTGCTATAGCCGCATTAATGGAATTAATAAATGAAATGTACAAATACAAAGAATTAGATACTAGAAATGATGGAATAATCAGAGAAGGTATCGAAACAATAGTAACTATACTTGCACCGTTTACTCCTCACGTTGGGGAAGAATTATGGACTATAATAGGTAAAGACGGTAGTGTATTTGATATAAACTGGCCTAAATACGACGAAAAAGCTTTAGTTCAAGATGAAGTAGAAGTAATAGTTCAAGTTAATGGTAAATTAAGAGACAAAGTATCTATGGATGCTAATATAGCTAGAGAAGATATGGAAAAAGTAGCTTTGGAAAGCGAAAAAGTTAAAGCCGCAATAGAAGGAAAAAACATAGTAAAAGTTATTGCTGTTCCTAAAAAATTAATAAATATAGTTGTTAAATAGAATCTGCTTTAAATATATAAAGTAAAAATAAAAAAAAGGTCTAAAAATAAATACTTAGACCTTTTTTTGTTTATTAAATAAAAAGAATTATAAAAAATCATATGTACAATTCTTTTTATGAGTAGTATAATAAAGAGGAAAATGTTTTTAATCAATATATTTTTTAGGAGGTAAAAAACATGAAACATCAAGTTATACATACTAATAATGCACCAGCTGCAATAGGACCATATTCTCAAGCTGTTAAGGCTGGAAACTTATTATTTATATCAGGACAAGTTCCTTTTGTTCCAGAAACAATGGAAATAGTTGAAGGAGATGTAAAAGCACAAACTGCTCAATCATTAAAAAATCTTCAAGCTATATTAAAAGAAGCAGGAGCTGATTTTTCACATGTAGTTAAAACTACAGTATTCATAAAGGATATGAATGAGTTCGCTCAAATAAACGAAGTTTATGCTGAATATTTTGGAGAAAATAAACCAGCTAGAGCTTGTGTTGAAGTTGCTAGATTACCAAAAGACGTTAAGGTTGAAATAGAAATAATAGCAGTAGTTGAATAGTAAAATTTATAACATAAATTTAACACAAATGACCATCACAGATGGTCATTTTTTATTTATAATTAATATTATGGTATAAAATAACATACACGAAAAAAGGAGATGGGGACATGGAAACATCCATTCATGCAATAGCATGTAACAAGTTATTAATTCTATTTGCAACCATAGCTATTACAGGAATAATATGCAGCAAAGGTAGTGAATTAATAAATATACCGGATGTAGTATTGTTTTTGATTGTTGGTATCTTTTTAGGACCTTCAGTTCTAAAAATTATTGATATTACTCAGTTTCAACTAGAAAACCAATTAATATTAACATTTGGATCAGCATTCATTTTATATTTGGGAGGAAAAGAAGTTAGTTTAAAAGTCCTGAAAGATGTAAAAATTAGTGTATTTCTTTTATCTACACTTGGTGTTGTTATAACATCATTTTTAATGGCAAAAATTATAGGACTGAATTTTCAAACTAGTTTTATGACGTGTCTTTTAGCCGGTTCAATAATAGCATCTACAGACCCAGCAACAATTGTGCCGATATTTAACCAAGTGAAAATTGATAAAAAAGTAAAACAAACAGTAATTAGTGAATCTGCATTAAATGATGCTACTGGGGCTATATTAACAGTGGCAGTTTTATCCATAATTATGGGAGGGCATTTTTCTGTAGAGGAAAATATATACAATCTTTGTATTATGGTTATAGTAGGGATAATAGTAGGTTTAATTACAGGACTAGTTTTATTATTCTTAGTAAATGACAGTCCTAAGGGGATATTTAAAGACTATACGCCTATAATATCTATACTATCCGTAATAATAGCATATGAGCTTTCTACCTATTTAGGTGGTAGTGGATATATGTCATGTTTTATAGTTGGTTTGGTGACAGGAAACAAACAGAACTTTAAATTATGGCTTAGCCAAAAACACTATGATGCAGATTGTAGTGTGGCAGAAACTCTAGGTACAATTTGTAGAATGTGCATATTTATAATATTGGGTAGTCAAGTTCAACTAGATGTATTGTTTAAATATTTCGTACCTTCGTTACTATCTGTTCTAGGTTTAATTTTTATAGTAAGACCTTTATGTGTACTAGCATGTACTTTAGTAGATAGAAAAGCAAAATGGAATAAAAACCAACTTATATTTATGATGTGGGTAAGGGAAACGGGAGTTATACCAGCAGCCCTTTGTGGTATAATTACTGCTATGAAGGTGCCTGGAAGTGAAATAATATCATCTATTGTTTTTATGACAATATTAATAACACTTATATTACAAGGAAGTACAACTAAGTTTGTAGCTAAAAAACTTGGTTTATTAGAAATGGAAGAGGAAGAAAGTGAAGAGGTAACATTAAATTAAGAATAAAAAATATAGTATAAATTATTTGTATTTATGCTATATTTTTTTTGTTTTAAGGGTATTTATTTATATGATAAAATATAAAGTGACTAAATAATAAAAAGAGGTAGAGTGAGTATGAAAAATTATAAATTGATAGTTACAGATATGGATGGAACTGTTTTAGGTGAAGACCATAAAATTACAGAAGAAAATAAAATTGCATTAAAAGAAGCAGAAAAAATGGGGATTAAAGTTGTCTTTGCTACAGGGAGATTTCATGATTCAGCTAAAGAACATGTTACTTTTTTAGACAATACAATGCCAATAATATCTTCTAATGGATCTATAATTAAACATCCAATAACAAATGAAGTTCTATATTCTAAGTTTATAGATAAAGATATATGTTTGAAAATAATGGATATTATAGACGAATATAATCTTAGATACCAAGTTTATACAGATGAAAAGATATTTCAAAAGTATGAGACTGAAGAAGAAAAAAGATTTATGAAAGAATTTATTCAAAAAAATTTTTCTGATAAGGCTGAAATAATATTTAAAAAAGACTTAAGAGAAGATGTTAAAAGTAGTAATGTTTTAAAGTTTAATGTTATGGAAATGGAAAAGGAAGATTTATTAGATAAAGTTAGAGCTGATTTACAATTTGTAAATAATATAGAAATTACATCTTCATGGAAAGGCAATTTAGAGATGATGAGTGAAGGCAGTCATAAAGGAAATGCTGTAGAGTACCTATCTAATTTATTAAAAATAGATAGAGAACAAATTATGGCTTTTGGAGACAATTACAATGATTTATCTATGATTGAATTTGCAGGAACAGGTGTGGCAATGGGAAATGCAGAAGAAGATGTGAAAAAAATTGCTAATCATGTAACAGATAAAAATGGAGATAGTGGGGTAGCTAAGGCTATAAATGATTTAATTTTACAAAAAGTTGTTAGTGCTTAATTAATAATTATGCTACTATTATAAGAAATGTAGATTAATAGGACAAATTATGTACTAAAGGGGGCAATTTAGATGAAGCTTTGGGGAGGACGTTTTAGAAGTGATGAAAATAAGTTAATGGAGGAATTTAATAAATCCTTTGGTTTTGACTCGCTTTTATATAAAAAAGATATTGAGGGAAGTTTAGCTCATGTTCATATGCAAGTTAAGGTTAACTTGTTAAGTGAAGAAGAAGGAAAAATAATAATTGAAGGTCTAAAATCCATAGAAAAAGACATAGAAGAAGGAAAATTATCTCTTATAGGAAATTATGAAGATATTCATAGTTTTGTTGAGATAAATTTAATTGAGCGAGTTGGAGATGTAGGTAAGAAACTTCATACTGGAAGAAGTAGAAATGATCAAGTAGCTATAGATATGAGATTATTTGCAAAGGAAAAATGTAAAGAAATCATTTTTTATGTAGACAAATTAAAAAATACACTTAAAGAGGTAGCAAATAATAATCCGGTTATTATGCCTGGATATACTCATTTACAAAGAGCTCAAGTAGTTACGTTTAAACATCACCTTATGGCTTATTATAGTATGTTAGATAGGGATAGTAAAAGACTAAATAATGCTTTAGAAATTTTAGATGAATCGCCTTTAGGATGTGGAGCATTGGCTGGCACTACTCATAACATTGATAGAGATATTACTTGTGACATGTTGGGCTTTAAAAAGCCAGTAGACAATTTTATGGATGGTGTAAGTGATAGAGATTATTTATTGGAACTTATGAGTGATTTTTCTATAATAATGATGCATCTAAGCAGACTTAGTGAAGAACTAATACTTTGGAGTTCTCAAGAATTTAGATTTATTGAGTTAGATGATTTATATTCAACGGGTAGTTCTATAATGCCACAAAAGAAAAATCCTGATGGAGCAGAATTGATAAGAGGAAAAACAGGAAGAGTATATGGTAATTTGATTTCTCTATTGACAGTAATGAAGGGATTGCCTCTAGCTTATAACAAAGACATGCAGGAAGACAAAGAAGGATTTTTTGATAGTGTAAACACTATTTCTATGTGTCTTCAAATAATGGAGAGAATGATAGCTACATTGAAAATTAGAAGAGATAATATGAAAAAAGCTGTTAAAGGTGGTTTTTTAAATGCTACAGAGGTAGCAGATTATTTAGTAAATAAAAATGTGCCTTTTAGGGATGCTCATGGTATAGTGGGTAGAATTGTAATTTATTGTGAAGATAATAATAAATCTATAGAGGATTTATCTTTAGGTGAGTTACAGAGTTTCTCTAAAGTTTTTGATGAAGATATATATGATTTTATTGATTATGAAAATATACTGGATAAAGGTATAAAGAAAAGTTTAAAATAATAAAAATAAGATGGATAATCCATCTTATTTTTTTATTTTCTTTTAAAATTGACTGATTTTCTTCTTCTTCTTGCTTTTCTTTTCTTTATTATTTTAGAAATTATAAATATAATAAATAAAGAAATTAAAGCCAAAGCAAGTTTAATAGAATATTTTACAGTAGTATTTTCCGTAATAAATCCAAATAAACTATTTAAATTATTTTTTGCTACTAAATTTATGGTTTTTTCTAAAGTTTTACCGTTGTATACATCAAGAGTACCTACTTTATCACCTTTTTTAATAGGCAAATCATAGTCTAAATTGACTTTTGCATTATAATTTTCAGATGCTTTACTTCCCTTTTCTAAAACAATTTTATAGTTGAATTCAGGTTCGTAAAGTAATTCTTTTTCCTTGGTAAATAGAACCCTTTTGCTCTTGGTATAATCAGCCTTGTTGATTATTGTTTGATTGTAGTAATTGTTAAAGGCATAATCTATAAGAGTTCTAGAGTCTGCATACACATCAGTACCAGCATCTTTATAAACTGCTGATATGACTCTCATGTCATTTTTTACGGCACTTGATAATAAGCATCTTCCTGCATCATCAGTATACCCTGTTTTTATCCCATCTACTATGTCGTATTTTATATCTACAGACTTTCCTTTATATTGAATTTTTTCCGTTGAAGTTAAAAACTTATTTGTATTAAAGAAAGTTCTTGTTATAAAACGTTTACTAGTAGGGGTATCGCACTTCTCAAAGGTTAATGATTTTGTGCTAACGATTTCTCTAATAAGGTCATTACTCATAGCTTGTCTTGCCATTAAAGCCATATCGTAAGCTGTTGTATAATGTTCTTTGTCAGGTAATCCATGAGGATTATTAAAATGAGTATTTTTTGCCCCTATTGCCCTTGCCTCTTTGTTCATTAAGTCAGCAAAAGCTTCTTTGGATCCGGATACATATTCAGCCAATACCTCTGCAGTATCATTTGAAGAATGTACAAGTAATCCTTGTAATAATTCTCGAACAGTAAATATTTCCCCTTTTTGTAAGTACATACTCGAACCATCTACAGAAAGATCTTTATCAATCTCAATAGAGTGGTCTAAATCTTTTACATTTTTTATAACTAGATAAGCAGTCCATATCTTTGTTGTTGATGCTGGATATATTTTTTTATTTCCGTTCTTCTCATAAAGCACTGTACCTGTTTCGTAGTCTAATACTACGGAGTTAGGTGAAGAAATAGATACATCTTTGCTATCAGCAAATACAGAAATTGGACCTGAAAAAGTTGTTATAGAAAAAAGAAATGCTAGCAAAAAAGATAAAAACTTTTTCATATGTAACCTCCCAATTTTAGTCTCGTCTTTTAGTATATCATATTTTTGTTAATAATTAAATTAAGGAGGGATAAAAATAGTGAATAAAAAGAAAATAATTGTTTTTATATTTATAATATTAATGTGCCCTGTTGGTTTGATTATTAAGGATAAGCTTCAATCAAAAGAAAATGTATATGTTTTGACAGAAGATGAGAAGCAACCTGAAAAAATTACTGAGGAAAAAGAAGAAAAAAAAGAAGAAAGTATTACCAATAAAAAAATAACGGTGTATATTAGTGGTGAAGTAAGTAAGCCGGGAATAGTATCTTTAAATGAAGGTGAAAGACTTGCAACAGCTGTCAAGAAGGTTGGAGGAACGACAAAAAAAGCTGATTTAGATGGTGTAAATATGGCTATTAAAGTGGAAGATGAAATGCATTATATAATTCCTAAAATAGGAGCAGTGGCTAAGCACAATGCTACTCAGGTTGTAAAGGAGGACGATGCTAATCAGGGTGAATCATCAAAAGCATCTCAAATAAACATAAATACAGCTACAATAGAAGAACTTGATACCTTGCCAGGAGTGGGAGAGGCTACAGCTAATAAAATAGTCAGTCACAGAGGTGAAAGTGGTGATTTTAAATCTATTGAAGAAATTAAGAATGTTAATGGTATAGGAGACAAAAAATTTGAAGACATGAAGGATTTAATATGTGTGAAATAAAATTATAACTTTTTATAAATAAAAAATTCTTCTTAAGGATTTTAAACCTAGGAAGAATTTTTTATGAAAAGTATTATTTATCAACAATATTGAAACTACTATCAGTTAAGTTAAATTTATTCTTTAAATTACTACTTAAATATATCTTTTTATCTTTTGTAATAAAAATAGCATCAACGCCATCTAAGCTTTCTACTAATTTTAGGCCATCTTTAATGCCTAAACCAAATGTTGTTGTTGATAATGCATCACAAATAATTGATTTATCAGATACAATAGTAACGCTACTTAAATTATTATCAAAAGGATACCCTGTATGAGGGTCTAGCATATGATGATAAATTTTATTATTTTTTTCAAAATATCTCTCATAAATTCCAGAAGTAACAAGAGATTTATTAGAAACTTTAATATTTCCTATAGAATTCCCACGAGGTTTAGTTGGATCCTGAACTCCTATGGAAAAAGGTTGATTATTTTCTTTATTACCAAGAACGTATATATTGCCACCTAAGTTAATTAAAGCACGTTCTAATTTTTCTTCTTTTAAGTATTCATATATTTTGTCTGCAGCATATCCTTTAGCTATACCGCCCAAATCTATTTTCATATTTTTCTTTGCTAATTTTACAGAGTGATTCTCATCATCTAAAAGTATATCTTTGTAATTAACTAAAGTTAGATTATCCTTAATTTCTTTTTCTTTAGGTATTTTTGCACTTTCTGTACCTATTCCCCATAAGCCAATGATAGGACCTACACTAATATCAAATGTATCGTTAGACATACTAGAGAATTTTATGGATTCTTTAATAACATAATATGTGTCATCGGATACTTTAACATGGTTTTTCCCAGCATTGTCATTTATTTTAGAAATTTCACTAGAAGCTATTTGGGAACTCATCTTATCGTCTATATCTTTTAATATTGCTTCACATTTTTTTAATATCCTATCCCCATCTTTTTTTGTGATATCGTATAAAGTTATCTCATTTATAGTTCCTAAATTATAGTAGGTATTTGAATACTTATCTTCTTTTTTGTTCTTAATTATTATAAAAAGACCAAATACTATAACTACAACTAAAATTAAAATTGATGGGAGTTTTTTCTTATTCATAATGATTCCTCCAATTTTTTATGTTATATTTAATTTAATATTTATAATTATATCATAAATATTTACAAATAATATTTATGATTAGGAGGTAGAAGGTTGAAAAAAAAAGACTTTATATTAATTATTGCAATTTTAATAGTTATAGCCACTACTTTTGGGATTAACTACTTTGTAAATACTAAAAGTGGAGACAATATAGAAATATATTTGGATAATAAGTTATACAAAACTTATAGTATTGATGATGAAGACGAAATCAAAATAGAAAGTCAAGAAGGATATAATATAATTAAAATTCATGATCATGGAGTTGAAATATCAGAGGCATCTTGCCCAGATAAAGTATGTGTTCACGCTGGTTTTATTACCAAACCCAGCGAAAGTATAGTATGCCTACCAAATAAGGTTCATATAAAAATAACAACTCAGAACAAAGATAAAGATAAAAATAAAGAAGATGTTATATCGAATTAAAAATAGGAGGATAAAATGGTTAACTTAGGAAATGATTGGGATGAATTATTAAAAGAAGAGTTTGAAAAAGATTACTACGTAAAATTAAGAGAGTTTTTGATTGAAGAATATAAAAGCAGGATTATATATCCAAATATGTACAATATATTTGAAGCGCTAAAACATACGTCCTATAAGGATACAAAGGTATTAATTTTAGGACAAGATCCATATCATGGAGAAAATCAAGCTCATGGATTAGCTTTTTCTGTACAACCAGGAGTTAGGACTCCACCATCTTTATTGAATATGTACAAAGAATTGAAGGATGACTTGGGATGTTTTATACCTAACAATGGTTATTTGATTCCTTGGTCAGATCAAGGTATATTATTATTAAACACTGCTCTTACAGTTAGAGCTGGAGAGGCAAATTCTCACCAAAATAAAGGTTGGGAAATATTTACTGATGAAATAATAAAGAAATTAAATGAAAGAGAAGAACCTGTAATTTTTGTATTGTGGGGAGGAAATGCTAGAAAGAAAAAAGTTTTTATCGACAGCAATAGACACTATATTCTAGAAGCTCCTCATCCAAGTCCATTATCTGCACATAGAGGATTCTTTGGTTGTAAACATTTTTCTAAAATAAATGACATACTTATAAGGTTAGGGAAGGATCCTATTGATTGGCAAATACCAAATATATAAAATAATATGTTTTATTGTAACACCTTATCTCAAAATGTAATATCTTATATTGAGGTAAGGTGTTAATTATGAAGGTTAATATATTAAATAGTAAAAAAATTAGTGAAATGGTAAAAAATAATGAATTTAAATTAATAATTGATTTAAGAGAAGAAGAACTTTACTTAGAAGGACATTTGCCAGAGGCGGTTAATATCCCTACAGGTGAAATAAATGATAACCTAGAACAAATTAGAAGTATTACAAATGAAGGTATATTGCTATACTGTGCTAATGGAAATCAAAGCATAACGGTGGGAAAAGTTCTTCTGTTAGATGGGTTTAATAATGTGTATAGTCTTGCTAATGGAATAAAAAATTACAGATATAAACTGTATAAATAATTTTAAACAAAAGGTAACATTTTTGTTAATTGTTGAACTTTGGTGAAAGAGTGCTTAAATGGTTGAAAAAACTAGATAAGCACTCTTTGTATTTTTTGTCAAGTTGACAGGTGATAAAAAACAGTTTACAATTTAGTAACAAAATAACTTTGGAAAATAATTTAAAGTTAAATAAAACTTAGGAGGAGATAGTTTGAGTTATATAAATAGAAAAGTAAAATCTATTATGTTATCGGGACTATTATCTATGGGGATTGTAACAGCAAATTATGTTGCCTTTAATAAAGAGGTTGTTTTAGTAGTTGATGGGCAAGAAATTGAAGTGAAGTCACTTCAACGAAACGTACAAGGTGTACTAGAAGAAAATGAAATAGATTATGATAAAAATGATATAATTAACCAAGACTTAGATACTTCCTTGAAAAATGGGATGAAAATAGAAGTTAGACAGGTTGAAAAAAAGACTATTACTGAAACGCAAAACATACCTTATGATACTGTTATAAAAAAAGATAATTCTTTATTAGAGGGTAAAATAGAGGTATCACAAAAAGGGAAAAAAGGTACGAGAGAGCTTATATATGAAGCTATATACCAAAATGGTAGACTAGTAAGTAAAACCTTAGTAGAAAAAAATACAATAGAAAAATCTAAGGATAAGATAATTAAAAAGGGTACAAAAGAAAAGAAAAAGGCTAAAAGCACTAGTAAAAATACTAACACTAGTAAAAAGTCAAGTAGTGCTAAAAGTAGTTTAGGGAAGAAAGTAACAGTGTCAGCTACAGCTTACAGTGGACATACTATAACAGCTACAGGTACAGTTCCTAAATGGGGAACTATAGCAGTAGATCCGACTGTTATACCATATGGAACAAAGGTATATATACCTCAATTTGATAAGTATTTTATAGCTGAAGACTGTGGTGGAGGAATCAAAGGTAATAAAATCGATATATTTATGAATAGTGAATCTCAGTGTAATAACTGGGGTAAAAGAACAATAGATATATATATTGTTCAATAGATAAAAACCTTAAGGTGGACAACCATCTTAAGGTTTTTTTGTGCACTGAGATATTATAAATTATTTGATTTTTAGATAAATTATAATAAGTACTATTTTAAAAGAAGCAAAGATGAATTCTTGTAATATAAAATGTTTCCAACAAACATGGTTTAAAGATAAGGAAATTTTTTATATTTTTGTGTCAAAACTAAAAATTAAAAGTTTAGTAATAGTATATTTTATTATTAAAAATATTAAATAAAGTATTTCTAATTATATAACTCAAATTAAATAATTAAAAGGATTTTAGAGGAGAAATCTTAAAAACAATGTTTACTTATACTAAATTTTAAATAAAATAATATAAACATAAGTGAAATGATATTGAAAAAATATTGAAAAATAGAGGTTTTTAATATGAAAAAAGTTCTTGCAATTTCATGAAAATATTTATATAATTTGATTCGTAAGTTTAATAAAACTAAATTAGAAAATTAGAAATAATAATCAATTGGTCAATGTAATATGCATGGGAAGGAGGAATGGAAATATGATTATTGAAAATAATAGCGTTAGATTAAGTGAAGATAAGATACCCTTGTTACAAGGATTGAAGGATTATTCTAATAGGAATATAGCCTGCTTTGATGTACCTGGTCATGTTAAAAATAAAGGTGTGGAAATATTAAATGATTTTTTTGGAGACGATGTAATGAAAATGGATATAAACTCATCTCCATATATGGATAATGTATCTAAACCAAGTGGAATTATAAAAAAATCACAAGAGTTATTAGCACAAGCCTATGAATGTGATAAAGCTTTTTTTGTAACAAATGGAACTACACAAGGGATTCAAACTATGATTTTAAGTGTAATAAACCCTAACGACAAAATACTTTTACCTAGGAATATACATAAGTCGGTCATTAATTCATTAATACTTAGTGGAGGAGAACCTGTATATATTCAACCTGAATTTGATGAAGAATTAGGCATAAGTTTAAATGTAAGTTATTCAAGTGTGAAAAATGAGTTGGAAAAAAATAATGATATAAAAGCTATATTTTTATTAAACCCAACATATTATGGAGCTTGTTGTGAATTAGAAAAAATAATCAGCTTATGCAAAAGCCATTCAGTATTGGTATTAGTAGATGAAGCTCATGGAGCACATTTTCCATTTCATGATGATCTACCACCTTCGGCAATGAAGTTAAAAGCAGATATGGCAGCAGTTAGTATGCATAAAACAGGAGGTGCATTAACTCAAGCTTCTGTTTTACTAGTGAATGAAGAAAATATCCATGGAGAGAAAGTTAGTCAAACTTTAAACATGTTACAATCTACATCTGCATCCTACTTATTAATGTCAAGTATTGATGGAGCTAGATATAATTTAGTTAATAAGGGTAGATTACAATTATCTAAAGCTTTGAATATTTCTCAATATGCTAAATATAAACTTAATAAAATACCAGGAATAAAGGTTATTAGTCATAAAAGTAGTAACAGAGAAGGAATGTATCTTCTTGATGAAACAAAACTTTGCATAAACGTTAAAAATTTAAATATAACTGGATTTAAAGTATACGATATCTTATATCAAGAATTTGATATACAGGTGGAATTAGGAGACTTGTATAACATTTTAGCCCTAATATCATTAGGAACTACCAAAGGAGATGTGGATAGACTTATAAATGCCCTAGGTATAATTTCTAAGATGTACAAAAAAGATACTATATTAAATAGTGCTTCTATGAAACAAATAAATCCTATTGTGAAAATGAATCCACGAGATGCTTACTACAGCCAAAAGGAAAGTTTGGATATTGAAAATTCTATAAATAGAATTTGTGGAGAAAATATTATGGCATACCCACCAGGTATTCCTATAATATCACCGGGAGAAATAATAACTAAAGAAATTATAGACTATATAAAAGTTCTTAAAAGTAGTAATGCGCACTTAACAGATATGATAGATAAAGAACTAAATACAATTTTGGTAATAAAAGAAAAATAGAAAGAAGGAAGTGAATAATATGAAATTTGAAACATTAGGTCGTCATATATTAGTAGAATATTATAACTGCAATGAGGAGATGCTATCAAATCCAAAACTTATAGAAGAGTATATGAACAACTCTGCATTAAATGCAAAAGCAACAATAGTTGATTCAGTTTTCCACCATTTTAATCCATGGGGTGTATCAGGTGCAGTAATAATAGCTGAATCACATTTGACAATACACACATGGCCAGAATATGGTTATGCAGCAGCTGATTTCTTTACATGTGGAGATATTGATCCATGGAAAAGTTTTGAATTATTAGAAAAATTATTAGAAGCTGAAAGAAGTGAATCAACAGAAATACCAAGAGGATTAACAAGTAAAATACAAAAATTTGCAAAAAAAGATTTAGGCAAAATTAGTCATAAGCCAGAAGCTATATAAGCAAATTAATACCTAAATATAAAATAAAAATATAAAATAAAAATCGGAATAACATTTTAACATAAAAATAAAAATTATACAAATACAGAGATATAGATAATTATAAAATAACAAAATGGAGGAAGAATTATGGAATTTTGGTATACAGAAGAGTGGACAGACAATGTACGTTTTTCCATAAAGGTTGATAAACAACTTTTCAGTGGACAGTCAGATTTTCAAAGGGTAGATGTTTTTGAAAGTGAGGAATATGGGAAATTCTTAACATTAGATGGATTAATGATGGTAACTTACAAAGATGAGTTTATTTATCATGACATGATAGTTCATACTCCAATGGCAACTAATATGAACATTAAAAATGTATTAGTTATAGGTGGTGGAGATGGTGGAACAGTAAGAGAACTTACTAGATATACTCAAATTGAAAACATAGATATGGTTGAAATAGACAAAATGGTAGTAGATGTATCTAGGGAGTTTATAGATATTTGTGCATGCAAATTAGATGATGAAAGAGTTAACTTATATTATGAAGATGGAGTTGCTTTTGTAAAAAATTCTAAAGACAAAACTTATGATTTAATAATAGTTGATTCAACAGATCCAATAGGTCCAGGAGAAGGATTATTCTCTGTTGATTTCTATAATGATTGTTATAGAATACTGTCTGATGAAGGAATTCTTGTAAATCAAAATGAAAGTCCATATTTTGATTTTAATGCAAGAGAAATGAAAAGAGCTTATGAAAAAATAAATCATCTATTTCCTATAGCTAAAGTTTATCAAGCGCATATTCCAACATATCCATCTGGACATTGGTTATTTGGGTTTGCATCGAAAAAATATGATCCTATAAAAGACCAAAATAGAGAAAAATGGGAAGCTTTAGAGCTAAAAACTAAGTATTATAATAGCGATATTCATAGTGGAGCATTTATGTTACCTCAATATGTAAAGGATATGCTAAATGAAAAATAATAGATTTTATAATATTGGTCAGTTTATGGAAATGGAATGTGATTATGAAGAGTCAGATGTAATAGTATTTGGCGCTGGGTTTGATGGAACTACTTCTAATAGACCGGGAACTAGATTTGCAAGTAGTGCCATGAGAGGGGAGTTTTATGGACTAGAAACATATAGTCCTCTATTGGAGTTGGATTTACAAGATTTTAATATATGTGATATAGGTGATTTAGAGTTAAGTATAGGCAATACTGATAAAGTATTAAATGAAATATATGAAGGTACAAAAGAAATACTAAATGATGAAAAATTCCCGTTTATGATAGGAGGAGAACACTTAGTTACTCTTCCTGCATTTCAAGCAATTAAAGAAAAATATGGAGATGTATATGTACTTCATTTTGATGCGCATACAGATTTACGAGAAGAGTACAATAATAATAAAAACTCTCATGCAACAGTAATAAAAAGAATTTGGGATATAACAGGTGATGGAAAAATATTTCAATTTGGAATAAGATCAGGTACTAGAGAAGAGTTTGAATTTGCTTTAAGAGAAAAACATACTTATATGGAAACTCATACTATAGATACTTTTTGGAAAATAGTATCCACATTAGGTGGCAAAAATGTTTATTTAACTATAGATTTGGATGTATTAGATCCATCCATATTCCCAGGAACAGGCACACCAGAACCTGGAGGGATAACATATAGGATGTTTGAACAAATATTTAAAATACTAAAAAACTCAAATATAAATTTAGTAGGCTGCGACATAGTAGAACTTAGTCCTGATTATGACACAAGCAACGTATCTACAATTGTAGCATGCAAAATACTAAGAGAATTATCTTTAGTTGCTTCAGATAATTTAATAAAAAATCGTGAAAAAAAAGAAAAAAATAAACTTATATAAGGAGAAAAAAATGACGAGACATTTATTTACATCAGAATCAGTTACAGAGGGGCATCCAGATAAAATATGTGATCAAATATCAGATGCCATATTAGATGAATTATTAAAACAAGATCCTCTATCAAGGGTTGCTTGTGAAACTACTGTTACAACAGGCCTTGTATTGGTAGCGGGGGAAATAAGCACAAATGCATATGTTGATATACCTAAAGTTGTAAGAGAAACAATAAGGGAAATCGGATATGATAGAGCAAAATATGGATTTGATTGTGAGACTTGTGGTGTGTTAACAGCGATAGATGAACAATCATCAGATATTGCTATGGGAGTAGATGAATCTTTAGAAAATAGAATAGGTGAACAAAGTGAAGATGAAATTGAAGCTATAGGAGCAGGTGATCAAGGTATAATGTTTGGTTTTGCATGTAATGAAACAAAAGAATTAATGCCATTACCTATATCTTTAGCTCATAAATTATCAAGAAAATTAACAGAAGTCAGAAAAAATGGGACTTTAGATTTCTTAAGACCTGATGGTAAAACGCAGGTCACTGTAGAATACGAAGGAAATACTCCTCTTAGAGTTCACACTATACTTATATCTACTCAACACAGCGAAGATGTGGAAAATGAAACAATAAGAGAAAATTTAATTGAAAAAGTAATAAAAGAAGTAATACCATCTAATTTATTAGATGAAGAAACTAAAATATATATAAATCCAACGGGAAGATTTGTTATAGGTGGACCTCAAGGGGATACAGGTCTTACAGGAAGAAAAATAATAATCGATACTTATGGGGGATATTCAAGACATGGTGGTGGAGCATTCTCTGGTAAAGATGCAACTAAAGTTGATAGATCAGCTGCATATGCAGCAAGATATGTGGCTAAAAATATAGTTGCAGCAGGACTTGCTGATAAATGTGAAATAGAGCTGGCTTATGCTATAGGAGTGGCAAAACCTCTATCTATATTTGTTGATACTTTTGGAACTGGTAAAGTTAGCAATGAAGTTTTGGTTGAGCTTATAAATAAGCATTTTGATTTAAGACCAGGCGCAATAATTAGAGACTTAGAACTTAGAAAACCTATATTCAAAAATACAGCAGCATATGGACATTTTGGAAGAATTGACCTAGGTGTTACTTGGGAAAAAACTGATAAAGCAGAAATACTTAGATTGGAAGCTTTAAACAAATAATTAAAAAGGAGCGAATTAGCTATTTTATAGATAATTCGTTTTTTTTATTTGTGACAATATGACTTAATACAAAGTATAAAAATAAGGTATAATAAACTATAATTAAGATGTATTTATGTGGAATTGAAAATTAATTATACAGATTGTCTTTTAATCTTATAAAAGATAACTTATAATAATATTTATTTAAAAATCAAGGAGAATGTATATATGAAAGATTTTACCATGAGAACAAGCCTTATTGTTGGAGATGAGGGTATAGATAAGTTAGAAAAATCAAATGTTATAGTATTTGGAGTAGGTGGAGTGGGAAGTTTTGCTACAGAAGCTTTAGTTCGTGCTGGAATTGGAAACATAACTATAGTAGATTTTGATGATGTGGATATAACTAATATAAATAGACAACTACCAGCTCTACACTCTACAGTAGGAAAATTAAAAGTAGATGTTATGAAAGAAAGATTATTAGATATTAATCCAGATTTAAATATAAGAGCTATAGCTAAAAAATATAATAAAGAAACTACAGACGAAATACTAATAGAAAATTATGACTATGTGGTAGATGCAATAGATATGGTTACATCTAAAATTTTATTGGTTGAAGAATGTAACAAAAAAGGATTAAAATTAGTATCATCTATGGGAATGGGAAATAAGTTAGACCCAACAAAAATAGTAGTTACGGACATACATAAAACTCATACTTGTCCCCTTGCCAAAGTAATGAGAAAAGAATTAAAAGATAGAAGGATTAAAAAACTTAAAGTAGTTTATTCTGAAGAGCAACCACAAGAACTAAAGAAAAAAATAATGAATGGAAGAAAGGTTACTCCAGGAAGTACTTCATTTGTACCATCTGTAGGAGGACTAATAATTGCCTCAGTTGTTGTAAATGATTTAATTAATAAATAATATAAAAAAAGCCCTCTTGAGGGCTTTTTTTATATAAGTATTTTTTTGGAATTGTAGATTATTATAAATTTATACCTATTTGAAAATAACTAGGGAAGTAGTATGTATAAGAATAATGTATTAATAGTATCTTCTTTAGTTTATAATTACTTATAATTTTTAGTAGTAAAAATCTTGTATCCATCGCTATAAAATATTAAATCGCCATTAACGTCAGTACGAATAGCTTTTGCTCCGTATTTTTTAAAAGTATCTAAAGTTGATTTATGTGGATGCCCATATTGATTTTTGTAACCACAAGAAATTGCTGCAATGGAAGGGCTGGTGTCTTTTACAAAATTATCAGTAGAAGAAGAACTACTTCCATGGTGAGCAACTTTTAAAAAATCAACATCTTCAAGTTCAAATGAATTAGCCATCTCAATCTCGTTTGTTTCTTCGCAGTCTCCTGTAAATAAAAAGTCCATGTTTTTATATTCTAAATTGAATACAATGGAATTTTGATTATTATTATCCTGTATGTAGGAAGGACTAAGTACATTTAAAAGTGTAGTACTGTTTATTTTTACTGAGTCACCTTTACTTAAATGATTGATTTTAAGTTTTTTATTTTTGCAAGCATTTACAAGATCATAATAATGGGATGAATCATCTTTTTGGTTTGGTGTATAAACTTTCTTTACGTCAAAATTATTAATAATTTCGTCTAAACTACCAATGTGATCCTTATCTAAGTGAGTAGCTATAATTATGTCTAAATTATTTACTGTATTCAATTTTAAATAAGTTTTTATAATTTTATAAGTGTTGTCATCTCCACCATCAACTAATATATTTTGATTTTGAGGAGTTTTTATTAAAATACAATCTCCTTGTCCTACATCTATAACATGTACAGATAAAAAATCTTTATATCTGTCGCAGCCACAACATAAAGTAAGAAGTAAAGCTATAATCATACATTTAATTTTTTTTATCAAAAATAAACCCTCCCAATAATTAGTCTTCATATTTTATTCACAATTATTAATTAAAATAAGACTTATTATACATCTACAATATTAAAAACAAAAAAATTAAAATTTTTTGTTTACTTTGGATAAAAGTGCTATTATATACAATGAATAAAATAAAAAACTTATTTGAATTCAAATAAAAATGTTTATATATGCATTGTTAGGGTATTATATATATTAAATTCAATTTTGAGCGAAAATATTTAATAATAAAATACAAATGTAAAATTACTATTTAACATAGAATTTGTAGCAGTAAATTAGGAGGAAATTATGATTTTTAAAAATATAAATATGGAATCCAGAGAAATGCTTAATCCATATTTCGATTTAGTAGATTATGAAGCGTGTGAATATTGTTTCAATACATTATATATGTGGCAGCATTTATATAAAACTGGTTATTATATAGGAGATGGATTTGCAGTAATAGTTGCAGAATATGAAGGAAATACATTTTCAATATTACCATTAGCTAAAAAAGAAGATATGCCAAGAGTTATACAATTTGTTGTTGATTACTTTGAAAAAGAACAAAAGAAAATCTATTTTAGAGGTATAACACAAGAAGTAGTAGATTTCTTAAAAGAAAATTACCCAGGAAAATTCAATTATATTGAAGAAAGAGATTTATTTGATTATGTTTATGATGGGGAAAGCATGAGAGAACTAAAGGGTAGAAAGAACGTAAAGAAAAGAAATCATATAAATTACTTCAAAAAAGAATATGAAGGAAGATACGAATATAGATTACTTGATGAAAAAGATTTTGACGCTTGTTTAGAACTAGTACAAGAATGGACTAGTAATAAAGAAGAAAATAATGCTGTAGATGAAGAGATGGAAGAAGAGCTTATTGGAATTAAGAAGCTATTTGAAAACTACAGTGTTTTAAAAGATAAACTTAAAATAGCTGGAATATTCATAGACGGAAAATTAGAAGCTTTTACAATGGGAGAGTATATTAACCCTAATATGGCCTTAATTCATATAGAAAAAGCTAATCCAGTCATAAGAGGATTATATCCATTTATAAATCAACAATTTTTAGTTCATGAATTTAGTGATGCAGAATTTGTAAATAGAGAAGAAGATTTAGGGATAGAAGGACTTAGAAAGGCAAAACTTTCTTATCACCCAGTTAGATTTGTAGAAAAATATACTGTTAGAGAGGTATAAGATTTATGAAGATTAGGTTTGCTAGGGAATGTGACCAAAATAATATAATGAAAATTTGGAACTATTGTTTTAATGATGGTCCTAAATTTACAGATTATTATTTTAATAATAAATATAAAAATTATAACACAATAGTAGTTGAGGAAGAGGCAAATATAGTCTCTTCTCTTCAATTAAATCAATATAAGATAAGATTAAATGATAAAGAATATGAAACGTCTTATGTTGTAGGAGTATCTACCTTGCCAGAAGCTAGGGGTAGAGGATATATGAAACATATTATGAATTTTACTTTAAATGAGTTATATAAAAAAGAACAGCTTGTTTCGATTTTGATGCCAATAGATTATAGATTGTATAGAAAATATGGATATGAGCATTGTTATGATCAAATAGAGTATGAAATTAATATAGAAGACTTGGGTGGATTTAAATCATCGGGAAGTTTAATAAAGGCTACTTCAGATCATATTAATGAGATGATAAGTATAGAAAGATCTTTCTTGGTAAATTTAAATGGAAAAGTAATAAGGGATGAAGATTACTATAAAAATTTATTCAAAGAAATAGAAAGTGAAGATGGACATATTTATATTCATAGAAATGAGGAAAGTGATGGATATATAATATACTTTATAAATGGAGACAATATTTTCGTTAGAGAATTATATTATAAAAATTTGAATGCTCTTAAGGGAATGTTGAGATTTATATACAACCATAATACTCAATGTAAAAAAGTAAATATAACATCACCTTTAGATGATAAGATAAGATTTGTTTTATCGAATCCTAGAACTGTTACTATGAAATTAAAACCTTTTATGATGGGAAGAGTTATTAATTTTAAGAAATATTTAGAAAGTTTATATATAGAAGGTAACGATAAATTAAGTGTAATTATTTCGATTAAAGATAATTATATAAATGAAAATAATAAAATATTTAAAATTACTCTAGAAAATAATAAGCTAATTGTGGAAGATGGTAACTTTGATTATGATGTGGAGTTCGACATAAATACTATATCTCAACTAGCATTTTCTTATATCAACTCAAAAGAAGCTTATTTATTAAACAACTTAAAAGAAAATAAAGAGGTTATAAAATTTTTGGATTTAGTTTTTGTTAAAAAAGAAAATTATATAAATGAATATATATAAAAAGACAGCTAAAGGCTGTCTTTTTTAGGTGTAAATATAACTTTATAAAAAAGCATATCTTCTTGTGTGAAGATGTGTTTTTAAAATTTCTAATTACTTGGGAAAGGTATTTACCTAAAATTTCATATGGTTCATGAGTTATTTTTAAAGAAGTATATTTTTTATTTAATAGAAATGTATAATATGTTTGAAAAAATTTAAGATGATGATAATAAAAATAAATAAAAAATTATGGAGGAAAGATGAGAAGACCAATATTAATATTGTTCATATTTTTATTGTTCATATCTTACAGTTATACAAATAACAAATCCTTAGACCAAATTAAAGATAAAGAAAATATAACTATAGAAGGTGTTGTAAAGGATAAAATTGAAAAAGATAAATATGATCAATATAAAATAGAAAAATACTTAGTAAATGATTATAGCAAAAAACTAGACATAAAACTAGGTAAAATAGTTGAAATAAATGGAAGCATTAAAAGTTTAGGTAAAATGAACTTTGATGATTTTAATTATGGTAGATATATTAAAAGTATGGGATTTAAAGGCATTATAACTGCAAAATATTATAAAATACAAGGAGATAACAAATTTTATACTTTTGTAGGTAATACAAAAACTTATTTGAGTGATACATTTAGATATTTATATAAAGATAAATCTGATTTTATTAATTCCTTAATATTAGGGCAAAAGGAAAACTTGAGTAAAGAAGAAAAAGACATGTTTTCAAAAACTGGTACTAGTCATGTAATAGCTATATCTGGACTTCACACAGGTATACTATGCACTATGATTGCAATTATTATAAAGGGAATTAATAAATTTTATAAACTTATAATTTTAACAATTATAATGATTTTATACAGTATATTGATTGGATTTTCTCCATCTATAAGTAGATCTATAGTCTTTGTTGTAATTATGTATCTGGCCATATTCATAGAAGAAAAGAGAGATGGAATATGCACACTATCATTAATAGGTGCGTTTTTGATTGTGAATAATCCTTATGTAATTTATAATATATCTTTTCAATTATCTTTTTTAGCAACTTTATCTATTATATATTTTTATAAAATAATAAATAAATACCTTAAAATAAGCATAATATCCATAAGTATAAGTGCTAATATACTAACTTTGCCAATTATATATTATGTGTTCCAAGGAATACCGGTTTTATTCCTTATTGGTAACATGATTGTTGTTCCTGTAATTGGTATAGTAATGAATTTAAGTATAATTAGTGTGATTTTATTTAGATTTAGTATTTTAATATCAAAAATTTTAGCATATTTAAGCAAAAGTATTATTATTATGGTATATTATTTATTAGACAAACTCGCAGGGAATAAATTAGCATATATAGAAATTAACAATCCTAAATTATTTTATGTAACTTTTTATTACATTTTAATTTTTTCGTATATGATATATAGAGAGTTAAAAATTATGAAGGAGCAAGAAAATGGATTACAAGGATATTATAAGGAATATTAAAAATAAAAATTTTGAAAATATATATCTTTTATATGGTAGAGAGTATTACTTAATTGATAATGCCATAAAAAGCTTTAAAGAAAGCCTTAATGAGTCTATGATTGATTTTAATTTAGATATAATAGATGGTAAAGAAGTTTTTTTTGATCAATTGCTAAGCTCTATAGAAACTCTTCCTTTTATGGATGATAAAAAAATTACTATAGTAAAGGATTTTGAACTATTAAAAGGAAAAAGAAAGAACCTTTCTGAAGGTGATGAAAAATACTTCGTAGATTACTTAGATAATATATCACAAAGTACAGTTTTAGTATTTGTCGTGTACGGAGAAATAGACAAAAGAAAAAAGATAGTAAAAAAAATACAAGAAAAAGGTGTTGTATTTAACTGTGATAAAATTTCTGATATGGATCTATTTAAATGGACAAAAAGAAAATTTGAAAGTTTTGGTTCTATAATAGAAAATGCTCAAGTTATGTACTTTATTGAATCTCAAGGATATAGAGATAAAAATAGTGAAAAGACTTTATCAGACCTGGAAAATGAAATAATTAAAATTAGCTCCTTTGTAGGCAAAGAAAATAAAGTAAATAATGAGATTATAGATAGGCTCTCTCAAAAGAAAATAGAAAATGATATTTTTAAACTTATAGACTATATGGGAGAAAAGAATTCTTCATCAGCCATAAAAATATTGAATGATATGATTAGTGAAGGCGAATCTGTTCTTGGAATCTTTGCTATGATAAGTAGACAATTTAAAATTGTTCTTCAGGTTAGAAGCTTACAAATAGAGGGAACACCTGTAAATGATATTTGTGAAAAACTTAGTTTGAGACAATTTGTTGTTAATAAAGCATTAAAACAAAGTCGTAACTTTTCTGATGATATAATAATAGATATGTTAAACTTTATATTAGAAAATGATTTTAAAATTAAAAATGGATTAATAAAGGATACTTTGGCTATAGAAATACTAGTCAGTAAGTATTGCCAACGAAACATTAGTTAAAAGCCTTAGTTAAAATGCTAAGGCTTTTTTGTTTGTGGGGATGGGGTAGTAAGATAATATTAAATTAAAGCAATAAAAAACCCTTGATATAAAATCAAGGGTTTAAATTTATAAAAATTAAACTGTTACTATGCGTTCATTGCGTTTAATTTTTGAGCTAATTTAGCAACTTTTCTAGCTGCAGCGTTTTTGTGTATAGTTCCTTTTGATGCTACTTGATATATTCTCTTTTGAGCGTATTGGAATCTAGCTGTAGCTTCTTCAACGTTACCTGCAGTAACAGCTTCATCGAATCTTCTTATAGCAGTTTTTAACTGAGATTTTCTAGCTTTGTTTAAAGCAGTTTTCTTATCGATAACTTTTATTCTCTTTTTAGCTGATTTTATGTTTGCCACGAAAAACACCTCCTCGTAAATATAATTATTCTCATCGTCAACATATTAGATTTTAACAGAAATAAATATAAAAATCAAGAGTTAATATTTATTAGTTAAATATAATTTGTTAACTGTTTTTTTCGTGCATGACTTACTTTATCACATATAAAAATATTTCACAATAATAGATTTATTTATTCATAAAAGTAATAAAAAATGATAAATAATGTTTAAAATGTTAGCACCTGTCAATAATCAATAATATCATTTTATTGAATACTGGAGGAAACTATGATAAAAATTAGAACTGACCTAGCTCTAGAAGCAAGAGAGATAATAGAAGAAAGCAGTAATAGTAGTGAAATACCAGGAGTTAAAACAACAAACAAACAACTTGATGACTGTGTAGTTACAAAAGTAGAAGTATTAAATGAGCAAGGCTCTCAAATAATGAATAAAGGAATTGGAACGTACGTAACGTTAGAAAGTAAATTGATGAAATATGATGATGATGAATCAAGAGAACAAATAATAAATTATTTGGCTAAGGAACTTAAAGATATTTTTGGCTCAGAGGAACACAAAAAAACTTTAGTAATTGGACTTGGCAACTGGAATATAACATCTGATGCATTAGGCCCAAAATCAGTATCAAAAACTCTTGTAACACGTCATATATTTAAAAACTACAATAAGGATTATGATGACGATTTTGCAGAGGTTGCTGCGCTGAGCCCAGGAGTTATGGGCATAACTGGAATAGAAACTAGCGAAACTGTTAAAGCAATAGTAGATATTATTAAACCAGATAGAGTAGTAGCAATAGATGCACTTGCCTCAAGAAAAATGGACAGAGTAAATTCTACAATACAAATATCTACAGCAGGTATATCTCCAGGTGGAGGAGTAGGTAACAAAAGAAAGGCTCTGAATAAAGAATACTTGGGAGTAGATGTTATAGCCATAGGTGTACCAACTGTAGTTGATGCGGCTACTTTAACTAGTGATGTACTGGACATGGCAGTCAATAATTTAATGGAACAATCTGATGAAGGGGAAGTATTTTATAAAATGCTTCAAAAACTACAGGAAGAAGAAAAGTATCAACTAATTAAAGACTCTCTAGATCCTTATGACAAAAACTTAATTGTTACTCCTAAGGACATAGATGAAACTATAGAAAATCTATCAATAATAATTAGTGAAGGACTAAATAGGTCTCTTCATCCAGGAAGAACTTCGTAATAAGGAGGAATTTTAATGATTAAAAATAAAATAAAAGCTATAAAAATTGGATTTTTAATAGTTTGTATTTTGCCTACTATTTCTCAAGCGTTAGATAAAGAAGATATATTAAAATATTTGGTGAAGTCATCTTATCCTGAAGTAAAAGTGATAGACAAAGAAGATAAGGATAATAAAGATTCTGATGATAACTCGAAATCTACAGATAATATAAAAAGTAATACAAATAGTAAAGATGACAAAGAATATGTTAATGTTTATGTTGGCGAGGAAAATAAGCCAGAATCAAAAGAGGAAAAAAAATCTAAAGAAACTAGTAATATTATTGATTCAAGTTACACTAATGATATAAGAGTAACAAAGGACAAGCCACAAATGCTTATCTATCATACTCATAGTAGTGAAACTTACTCCGATTCACCAAAGAATAACTATCACTCAACAGATATAGAGCATTCGGTTATGTCTGTAGGAAGTATTTTATCTACATCGTTATCAGAAAAGGGATGGGGTGTAGTTCATACTACTAAGTATAATGACTTATCTTATAATGATGCTTATGCATCTAGTGCCAAGACAATGAAGTCTATACTATCTAAGTATAATTCTATTAAGGTAAGTATAGATTTACATAGAGACGGGCAAAGTGTAAGTACTGCGCAGGCTAAAAAATCAGTACATGATAAGTATACAACTAAAATAAATGGAGAAACTGTTGCGAAGTTTTTCTTAGTAGTTGGTCAGAGAAATCAAAATGTGGGAGAATTAAAGAGACAGGCACAAGAGATTACAGCTTTAGCTGAAAAGAAATATCCAGGATTAGTCTGTCCAGTAGTTACAAAACAATATGGTAGATTTAATCAGTATATGGCAGATAATGGATTATTAATAGAAATAGGTAATAATGCAACAAGTACAAAAGAAGCTCAAGCTACATGTAAATATCTGGCAGAAGTACTTGATGAGTATTATTCAAATATGAAATAATTGGTGTATAAATTATGAGTCGTTTAGAAAAATCTAAAAAAGAAAAATGTTCTAAAAAAAAATATAAAACAATTTGTAGATTTGTATTTATGTTTATGATGCTAGCAATTGCTACGGCGAGCGTACTACTAGTAGATTATAGAATTAATGAAGTATTAGATAATGATAGTAAAAATAATATTATAAAGTATATAATGAATATATTTTAAACTATAATATTTAATCTCTATATAATATTAAAGAATACAAATTTCAAAAACAAACCAAATAATAGAAAAAATAAGACTTAAAAAACAAGTCTTATTTTTTTGTTATATACTACTTATTTACATAAAAGCAGATATATTATAAAATAAAGTCTATGATAAGAACTTATTAAGGAGGAATAACGGTGGACAAACAAAATAGAACTAGAAATTTCAGTATAATTGCTCATATAGATCATGGTAAGTCTACCTTAGCTGATAGATTAATACAGTATACAGGTTTAGTAAGTGATAGAGAAATGAAAAGTCAGTTATTGGATAACATGGACTTAGAAAGAGAAAGAGGAATCACTATCAAACTGCAAAATGTAAGGTTAATATATAAGGCTAAGGATGGAAATGAATATTATTTAAATCTTATAGATACTCCAGGTCACGTGGACTTTAACTATGAAGTATCAAGAAGTTTAGCAGCATGTGAGGGGGCGTTACTTGTAGTAGATGCCGCTCAAGGTGTGGAAGCTCAAACTTTAGCTAATGTATATTTAGCTCTAGATCAAGATCTAGAAATATTACCAGTAATAAATAAAATAGATCTACCAAGTGCTAGACCAGATGAGGTTAAAGAAGAAATTGAAGATATAATAGGTCTTGACGCAAGTGAGGCACCATTAATATCAGCAAAAAGTGGTTTAAATATACAAGATGTATTAGAAGATATAGTTGCAAACGTACCAGCTCCTACTGGAGATATAAATAAACCATTAAAAGCTTTAATATTTGATTCATACTATGATGCTTATAAGGGTGTTGTAGCCTATGTTAGAGTATTTGAAGGTGAAGTTAAAAAAGGTATGACTATAGAAATGATGAATACTAAGAAGAAATTCGAAGTAACAGAAGTTGGAGTTATGGCTCCAGGGGCAACGGAACTAGACAGTTTATCAGCTGGTGATGTTGGATATATAGCAGCAAGTATAAAGGATATAAGAAGTTGTCACGTAGGTGACACTATTACTGATGCTAACAATAAAACACAAGAAGCTTTAGAAGGATATAAAAAAGCAACTCCAATGGTTTATTGTGGTATTTATCCAGGTGAAGGCGAAAAATACGAAAATGTAAGAGATTGCTTAGAAAAATTACAAGTAAATGATGCTGCTCTTGAGTTTGAGCCAGAAACTTCTGCGGCTTTAGGATTTGGTTTTAGATGTGGATTCTTAGGATTACTACATCTTGAAATAATACAGGAAAGATTAGAAAGAGAATTTAATCTGAATTTAGTTACAACAGCTCCTTCAGTTATATATAGAGTTACTAAAAATGATGAAGAAGTTGTTATGGTACAAAACCCTGCAAACCTGCCAGAGGTTTCAGAAATAAGGATGATAGAAGAGCCAATAGTAAAAGCTGATATCATAGCACCGAAAGATTTTGTTGGAATAGTTATGGAGCTATGTCAAGAAAGACGTGGAACAATGTTACACATGGAATATATAGATGAGAAAAGAGTTATGCTTCATTATGATTTACCTCTAAATGAAGTTGTATATGATTTCTTTGATGCATTAAAATCTAGAACTAGAGGTTATGGATCTTTAGATTATGAAATGAAGGGATATGTTCCTTCTCAACTTGTCAAGTTAGATATATTAATAAATAAAGAACAAGTTGATGCACTTAGTTTTATAGTTCACGAAAGTAAAGCATACTCTAGAGGTAAGGCAATGTGTGAAAAACTTAAAAATGAAATACCAAGACATCAATTTGCTGTTCCTATACAAGCAGCTGTTGGAAATAAAATAGTAGCTAGAGAAACAATCAGTGCTCTTAGAAAAGACGTACTTGCTAAATGTTACGGTGGAGATATATCTCGTAAGAAGAAACTTCTTGAAAAACAAAAAGAAGGTAAGAAGCGTATGAGACAAATTGGTAGTGTAGAAGTGCCACAAAAAGCATTTATGTCAGTTCTTAAGTTAGACGAATAATCGAAAGTTATTTAACAATAAAGTAACATTATAACAGTTGTATTATTTATAAAGCATTACTATTTTTAATATAAAAGATATAATTTATTGAGAGTAAGTTGTAATTTAAGAAAATTATAACATATTGAAGATATTCTTTGTGTTATGAAGTAATTTATTATATAATGGGTACTTGATAGTAAACATTATATAATAAATTATTGATTTATTGCTTTAAATGTAGTATTTAAATGAAAATTTTCATGACATACTAATAATTTTAGCAAAATTTTTAAATACATCTTAATTTTTTTTGCTTTTTATTGTAATATATTGTAATATATTGTGGAAAAAATGTTCTATTGACCTAAAAGAATCATATATAGTAATATAGTGGTGATAGATAATAGATGTATATTTAAAAATGAAGATTCGTTAAATTGTGAGTAAAAAAAGCTTACTAGATGAGCTAAATAATAAAATATTATAATTTTATTATTTAAAAACAAGAAGAGGAGATGAGTCGCTAAATATAAAAGATAAGGAAGGTATTTTTCCTGCTTTTACAAAAATAAAGAATATAAAATTTAAAAATGTTAAATTTATTTGCTAGAGTGTACCATAGTAATATGAAGACTGGGCAATATTAAGCTGTTGAGGAACTTAGAAGAGAATAGTGGAACTACTGAGTTGTTTTTATGGGGCTAATAAAGATATTTCAAAAAAATGATAAAAAATCAAAGTTACAGTAGTTATGGAGGAGAGTATGTTTGATAAGATAACATTATTACAATTGTTGGTGATTGTAGCTTATATGGCAATATTACTTTACTTAGGAATTAAGGAAAAGAAAAAGAATGAAGAAAATTTAAAGGAAATACCCCTTAGAATTAATGTAAATGGTATACGTGGGAAGTCAACTGCGACTAGATTAATAACAGGTGTTTTGAGTAACGCAGATTATAAAGTTGTGGGTAAAACTACAGGAACTTCTCCAAGAATGATATATTGGAACAAAAAAGATGAAGACGTTATTAAGCGTAATCTTTTAGGAGCGAATATTAAAGAGCAAATTCAAGTTATAGATAAAGCAAGAGAAGTTGGTGCAGAAGCTTTAGTATGTGAGTGTATGGCCGTGAGACCTGAATATCAATCAGTGTATCAAAATGATATTTTTAAATCAAATATTACAGTTATAGTTAATGTTTTGGAAGACCACTTAGATGTTATGGGACCAACAACAGATGAAATTGCTTTAGCATTTTCTTCAACTATACCATACAATGGATATTTAGTAGTTGACAATGGACCTTATGTAAAATATTTTGAAGAAATCTGTAAACAAAGAAAAACAAAACTTGTTGTTGCAGATAACTCAAAAATACCAGAAGGACTTGTTAAAAAGTTTAAATATACAATATTTGAAGATAATATATCTTTAGCATTAGCTGTGGCAGAAATACTAGATATAGATGCAGAAACAGCTTTTGAAGGTATGTTAAATGCACATCCAGATCCAGGAGCAGCTACTATTAACCCTATAGAATGTGGGGATAATGTAAGTAATTTTGTAAATGGTTTTGCAGCTAATGAGCCTGAATCAACACTTGCAATATGGGATAGAATAAAGGATACTATACCGAATACAGAAAATCCAATAGTTCTTTTTAATGGAAGAGAAGATAGAATAGATAGAACTAATCAGTTTGTTGATGACTGTTTCCCTTATTTAAAAAATACCACTTTAATAGGTATAGGAGAGGGAATAGAATGTATACAAAATGCAATTGAAGATGGAAGATTAAGTAATATAAAAGAGTATATAGATTTATCAGATTATGAAGTTGATGAAGTAATTGATGAATTACATGGAATGATGCATAATAGAGTTATTTATGGTATCGGAAATATACATGGACAAGCTGAAATATTATTACAAAAGATGTGTAATATATATATTCATACAGATGAGCATGAAGAAGTAAATAACAATATAAGTATCAGAGCGTATATAAAGAAATATAGAAGTAGTAATTTTTAGGAGGAGACAGGACACATATGTTTATTACAGATTTTTATATGGCATTAATAATAGGAGTAGCAAGTACTTTGTTATTCACTGAAAAGACGGGAATTACGCCAGGGGGATTAATAGCAGCCAGTTATTTGGCATTAGTATTTGATTCGCCTATAACATTAGCATTAATATTTTTAGTTTCGTTTATAACATATTGGCTTGTTAATTTTGTTTTACCTAAGTTTGTAATCTTGTATGGGAAAAGAAAATTTACAGCTACATTAATTATAGCGATTGTGTTAAAGTTAGTATTTGAATTCGCATATCCATTAACACCATTCCCTACTTTTGAATTTAGAGGGATAGGAGTAATAGTACCAGCGTTATTGGCAAATTCTTACTCAAGACAAGGAATAAAACTTACAGTAATATCTACACTTTTAATGACTGGATTTGTATTTGCATTAATGCAAATTTTATATTTAGTGTAAGGAGAAGTTTATGAAAAATAAATTAACATTTAAAGATCGATTACAAATAAAAATTAAAAATCAACCTAAAATTACAAGCAAAAAAACATTAATAATAATATTTTTACTTGCAAGTATAGTTTTTGGATCAACTTTTGTATACGCAAATAGTAATAATGAAAAACTTAAACTTAACTATTCGGATAATAAGTTAGCTCAATTTACCTTTGTTGGAGATATGATGCTTGGAAGATCAGTTAAAATTAAAAGTGAATTAGATAATTATGAAAGTGTGTTTAAAGATGTATCATATTTATGGAAAGATTCACAATATGTTTCAGGAAATGTAGAAAGTGCTTTACTTGATAATCCAGATGATTTTCAGAAAAGTGACAAAGAAATTCATTTATATGCAGAAACAAAAGTTTCAAATCTTTTAAAGAAAAATGGATTTACAATGGCTAATTTAGCTAACAATCACTTAGGTGATTTTGGCAGGGATGGGGTAACAAGCACTATCAATGCTGTTAAATCTGCAGGACTAAAATATGTTGGTGCTGGAAAGAATAGAGATGATGCTGCTACTTACGATATTCAAGAAGTCAATGGTATAAAAGTTGCAACTTTAGGTATAAGTGATATAGTACCAAAAGACTTCAGTGCGAGCAGAACAGAAGCAGGTATATTATCAACTATGTATCCTGGTTATAATAAACTAGTGTATGAAGCATCTCAAAAAGCCGACTTGGTAGTAGTTAATCTACACTGGGGCGTTGAGTATGGTGTTGGTCAAAGTGAGGCACAAGAAAAAATTGCAAAGTCATTAATTGATGCTGGAGCAGATGTGATTATAGGATCACATCCTCACGTATTACAACCTATACAAACATATAAAGACGGAATTATATTCTACAGTATGGGTAACTTTGTATTTGATCAAGGTTGGACTAGAACAAAAGATAGTATGGTGTTAAACTACTATATTAACGAAAAAGGTGAGGGTACTTTTGAAGTAGTTCCAGTAAGGATAGTAAATGGATATCCTGTACCAACTACTAATAAGTTTTATCAAAAAAGAATATTTGCAACTCTAATTAAAGACTTAGATAAGTCTAAGTATGAGGTGACAGGAGATACATTAACATTAAAAAATATTATTAAAACAGATATTACTAAAAAAGAAAATGTAGAACAAACGCAAGATGGTATTTTGCAGCAACAAACACAACAAAATAATTTAGAACAAACGCAACAAAATAATTTAGAACAAACACAACAAACACAACAAAATAATTTAGAACAAACACAACAAACACAACAAAATAATTTAGAACAAACACAACAAAATACTTTACAATAATCTCAATAAGAACTACTATATATATACCATTTAAACATAAATACATTACGGATATTAGCAATATCGATCATAAGTAAATTTAAGTTAACGGGGAAAAAATCATATGAAAAAGGAAGTTATGTATGAGTAAGAAGTATAGTAAAAATAAAAAGATGAAAACGAAAAAGAAAAGAATGAAAACTTTAAAAGTATTAGCTATATTTATATTAATAATATCTATAGTTGGTGGTTTCTATATTAAAAAGAATGTGTTAAACAATAATAGTTTATCTAAAATTAACTCTAAATATTCTTATAGTATAAGTACATCTAATGAATTGGCTACACAAGTGGGAGAAGAAATTCTAGCAAAAGGCGGAAATGCAGTGGATGCTGCAGTTGCAGTTTCTTATGCTTTAGGAGTTGTAGAACCCTATGGATCTGGAATTGGAGGAGGCGGAGGCATGCTTATATACAATCCATCTGCTGACGAATATAAATTCTATGATTATAAAGATATAGCGCCTTTATCTCAGAGTACTAAAAAAAGTAATGTTGGAGTACCTGGATTTGTAGCTGGTATGGAAAAAGTATTTAAAGATTACGGAAGTATGGAATTTAAAGACTTAATTCAACCATCAATAAATCTAGCTAAAAATGGCTTTAAAGTTGATGAAGAGTTAGAGAAAGTTATAAATGTATATTCAGCAACACTTATGAACAATAGTGCATATGTGAATAATGGACAATTAATAAAAAAAGGTGAGAATCTAGTTCAACAAGACTTAGCAGAAACATTAGAATATATTAAGTCTAATGGTGCTAAAGGTTTTTATGAAGATGTTATAGCTACTAATATATCTAAAAAATCAGTTTTAACTGTTGATGATATGAAGAGCTATAAAGTAGATGTTGTAGAACCTATTTCTGGTAATTTTAATGGATACAATGTAGTTTCTGCACCAGCACCTTTCTCAGGGGCAACTTTAATTCAAACTATGGAAATAATTGAACAACTTGGTAAAGATAAAGATTTAAAAGATGCTAATAATTATTTAGATGCTCTTAATACAGCTACTGACTTATCAACATATGAAAGAGTTAAAAAAATTGGTGACCCTGATTTTGCAAATATTGATTATAAAACAATGACTTCAGAAGAAAATATAAAAGCACTGATTAATATGGGAAATGTAAAATATCAAGATGATGAAGAATCTGAAAGTACAACACATTTTTCTATCGTAGATAAAAATGGTATGGTGGTTTCATCTACTAATACACTAGGTCATTTCTATGGATCAGAAACATTAGTGGATGGATTCTATCTAAATGGAACAATGAGCAACTTTGGTAAGAGTGGTATTAATAAATATGCACCAGGAAAAAAACCTAGAACATTTACGTCACCTACTATAGTAAAGAAAGGTGATGACTTTACGTTGGCTATTGGAACTCCTGGAGGAAATAGAATAGTTAAGGTTTTAGCGCCTATTTTAGTTGATAAGTTATATTTTGAAAAAGATTTACAAGAATCAATAAATAAAAATAGGGTTACTTTCTATTCAAAAGGAACAATATTAGCAGAAGATAATGAAAACAATGAATCTATCATAGATATTAGCACTACTAAATATCCTGTAATTAAATCTAAAGATAAATTATATTTCGGAGCTGTTCAAGCTGCAGGAATAGAAAATGGTAAATATATTGGAGCTTCTGATATAAGAAGACCAGGAAAAGTATCTATAAGTAATAAATAAATTTAAATGTATATATCCTAGATGATAGAGGTTAGAATCTGTCATGTAGGATATTTTTGTGTACATAAATAGAAAAAAGAAAATAATGAAATATATGAGTGGGTAATAATATAGTAACTAGAAAAATTATTTAAGGAGAAAATATATGTTAGGTTTATACATACATATTCCTTTTTGTATATCAAAGTGTAAATATTGTGATTTTAATTCCTATAAATTAAATTTGGATGAAAAAAGAAAATATTTAAATGCATTACAAAAAGAAATGAAATTTTATAAAGAAGAAGTAAGAGGCAAAGAAATTGATACCATATTTATTGGAGGTGGAACACCTAGTATATTAAATCAAGATGAGATTAAGTTCTTATTTGATAATATAAAAAATAATTTTAATATAAAAAATAATGCAGAAATAACCATGGAATGTAATCCTGGTACATTAACTTTAAATAAATTAAAAATAATGAAAGAATGTGGCGTTAATAGATTAAGTATTGGTCTGCAAGCAGTACAAAATAACCATCTAGAATACATAGGAAGAATACATACATATGAAGAATTTGAAGAAAATTACTACCAAGCTAAAAAAGTTGGATTTGAAAATATAAATATTGATCTTATGTATGCTCTTCCAAATCAAAGCAAAAAAGATTGGATAGAGTCTTTAGAAAAAATTGTGAAACTAAACCCTACTCATATTTCTGCATATTCTCTAATACTAGAAGAAGATACAGAGCTATTTAAGATGTATGAGAGAAAAGAATTTGAGCTATTAGATGAAGAAACAGATATTGAAATGTACCAATATACTATAAATTATTTAAAATCACATGGATATAATCAATATGAAATATCTAATTATGCAAAAGAAGAATTTGAATGTAAGCATAATATTTTATATTGGAAGTGTGAAAATTACATTGGATTAGGTGCATCAGCATCAGGATATTTAAATGATACAAGATATAATAATTTGTGTGAACTAAAAAAATATGAAAATGAAATAAATACTGGTAAAAAACCTATAGAATGGGAAGAAAAACTAA